>TARA_R110001583_G_scaffold149274_1_pt1 | contig 94372 bp, 83 predicted proteins | sample TARA_R110001583 | Tara Oceans TARA_R110001583 (sample SAMEA4398432) | marine metagenome | biome: Polar Biome; feature: [MES] marine water layer (ENVO:01000295) within the mesopelagic zone...; material: water (ENVO:00002006), including particulate matter (ENVO:01000060) such... | reverse complement strand
GGGCACCGAGGCCCTGATATTTCTTGACCACATCCGGCACGACCGGAATGCGGCGTTCGCCGGGATGAGTCTCAGCCGGCACACCAATCTTCAACGACATGACTCCTCCCTGCCAGGCCATGCCCGGCATCTCAACATCACATTCTGGTATTCAAGGTCCGCGCGGACAGAAGGCCCGCGCGGGGAAAAACTCAGACCAGCTGTGCGAGCAGTGCGTCGGCGACTTCAACGCCTTCGCTCATGGCCTTGAGCGCAATGCCGCGACGACGATCGCCCGGCACACGCACGCCCTCATCGACGAGCATGGCCGTCAGCAGGGTCTCGACGCGCTCCAGATAGGTGTCGGTGCCGGCCAGCGCGCCCGGATCGATCACCAGGAAAGCCTGGCCGATGCGCGGACGATTTCCTTCCTCGACGAAGAAGGAGTCGGCCTCGAAGCCGAAGGCGGCGCCGGTCAGGGAGCAGCACAGCAGTTCCACCATCATTGCCAGCATCGCCCCCTTCACCCCGCCCGCCGGGCACATCATGCCCTCAAGCCCGGCTTTCGGGTCGGTGGTGGGCTCGCCGTTCCGGTCCAGCGCCCAGCCGGTCGGGATCGACTTGCCGTCGCGAGCCGCCACCATCAGCTTGCCACGCGCAACTTCGGACAAGGCGAGGTCGATCGTGATCGGCTCCCCGTCGCGCCGCGGAAACACCGCAGCGACCGGATTGGTGCCGAACAGGGCGCGCTTGCCGCCCCAGGCCGGCATCGCCGCCGGTGAGTTGCCGAAGGCAAGACCCACCATGCCAGCGGCAGCCACGGCCTCGAGGTGCAGTGCGGCCACCCCGAAATGGTGGCTGCGGGTGATGCCGGCAAAGGCCACGCCGCACTTGCGGGCGCGCTCGATCGCCTCCTTGATCGCCAGATCGCAGGCGGGGAAAGCCAGCCCCTCTTCGGCGTCGATCAGGCAGGCGGCTGCACGCTCACTCACCACCTTCGGCTTAGCATCGCCATTGACGCGCCCATTGCGCAGATGGGCAGCGTACTGCGACACCCGCGCCAGCCCATGCGAAGCCAGCCCCTGTGCTTCGGCCGCCACCAGCGACCTCGCGGTGGACGCCGCCATGTCTGGCCCTGCTCCGGCACGCGTCAGCGCAGCGGCAGTCAGTTCGAGCAGATGATCAATCGTGTGTCTGGCCATGCGCGGCTCCTCAGTCTGCAAGAAAACGGATGACGCGCTCTGCGATCAGGCTGCTCACGCGCTCGTTGGATTCAAACGTCACCCCGCCGATGTGCGGCGTGAGGATCAGGTTGGGGACACCGGCCAGCGCCGACCCTGCGGGCAGCGGTTCGGCCTCGAACACGTCCAGCGCCGCGCCGCCAAGGTGCCCGCTGCGAAGTGCCGCAGCCAGCGCCGCCTCGTCGACAATGCCGCCGCGTGCGGTGTTGATCAGCACTGCACCCGCCTTCATCGACTGGATGCAGGCAGCGCCGAACAGGCCGCGGGTGCCGTCGGTCAGCGGTACGTGCAGGCTGACGACATCGGCCGTACTCACCAGCGCATCGAGCGCCAGCGGGGTCACGCCCGACTCCGCCCACACCGGCGCATCGTTCGCGATCATCGGGTCATGCGCCACCACCTGCATGCCGAGGCCACGGGCCAGACGGGCCGTGAGCTGACCAATGCCGCCGAAGCCCACCAGGCCCAGCGTCTTGCCTGCGGTCTCGCGCCCATTCGACATGCGGGTACGCGGCCATTCGCCGGCAGCCACCTCGCTGCTCGACAGATAGCTGCCGCGCAGCAGCACCATCGCCGTGCCAATGACGTACTCGGCCACGGCAAGGGCATTGGCACCGGTGGCCGGTATCACTTCTACCCCTGCGGCCTTGCATCGCACCACATCGATGTTGTCCAGTCCCACGCCGAGACGGCCCACCACTTTCAGTGCCGGCGCTGCTGCCAGCATGTCGGCGCTGACCTGGGTGCGGTTGCGCACGATCAGGCCCTCCGCCTGCGCCAGCGCCGCGAGCAGGGCTGCCGGCTGGTCCACCAGTTTGGGGTCATACAGCACATCGAAACGGGCGCGCAGTGTATCCACCGCACTTTCATCCATGAACTCGGAGATCACGACCTTTGTCATTTCTTTCCTCTATCTCTTGCTGGGGTTGGGCGTACGAAACGGCACGAATCAGATCAGGATGCCGGGGGGCAACGGCACCTTCAGGGCAAAGCGGAACAGCAGGAACAGGCCCACGACCATCGAGCACCCGGCGCCGCAGTAGATCATCGTCATGCGCGGGGTCCAGCGATCGAAGTTCGCGATCAGCAGCCCGAGCACATAACCGATCAGGCTGGTGGTCAGGAAGCCGAGCGGCTCGAGCAGCAGCGCCCAGCCCAGCATGACGCCGAACAGCGCCAGCCTGCGCATGCCGGAGCCCTGCAGCCGCGTCGCGCTCACCCCCGGCTTGCGCAGGGCAAGCACCACGTAACAGGCGCCGAGCACCATCATCAGCACCGCCACCGAGCGCGGAAACACTGCACCAAGGGTGTCGAAGTCACGCGCTGCACGCAGCACCATCACCCCGATCACGATTGCGATCACCGACGCGATCACGCCGGACACATCGCGCACTTTCACCTCATGCGTACTCATGCTTGATCTCCTTCTTGCCAAAGCGACGGGTCAGCAGCGGATACATCAGACCAATCAGGATGAACACGATGATGCCGATCGAGATCGGGCGCCCGAAGAACTCCGCCAGCGCACTGCCCTTCGCCGAACCGATCAGATAGCCCTGGACGAATCCACCTTCGGCGATGCTCCCAAGGATGAGTCCGAGCACGATCGGAGAGGCGGAGAAGCCCCAGCTCGCCATCACCCAGGCAAAGCCGCCAAGCAGCACCATCTGCAGCACTTCATGTGCGTTGTTATGCACGGCATAGCTGCCGAGAATGGTGAGGAAGGCGACCGAAGGGGCAAGCAGCGCCTTGGGAATGCCCACCAGCGACTTGAACGCATAGCGCCCGACCAGCAGACCAACCGGCAGCATCAGCACGGTGGCGATGAACAGGCCGTAGATGAAGGTGTAGACGATCTCGCTTTGCTCGCCGAACAGCTGCGGCCCGACGCGCACGCCCTGCACCAGCAGTGCGCCGAGAATCACCGCATCCGGCGGCGTGCCCGGGATGCCCAGCACCAGCGTGGGGATGAAGCCGCCACCCACCGTCGCGTTGTTGGACGACTCGGTTGCCAGCAGACCATCGGGCTCGCCGGTGCCGAATTTTTCCGGCTGCTTGGCCACGCGGCGTGCTTCCGAGTAGGCAATCAGCGAGGCGATCGAACCGCCCGCGCCAGGCAGGATGCCAACCACCGTACCGATCACCGAACTGCGCATGATGTTGAAGCGCGACTTCCAGCACTGGCGCATGCCCTCGCCCAGGCGATAGCTCGACACCCGGCTGCCGAGCCGCATGTGCGGGTCGGGCGAAGCCACGAGTTCAAGCAGCACCGGCACGCAGTACAGACCGATCAGCGCGGAGACGATGTCGATGCCACCAAGCAGGGCCTGCGAGTCGCCGGTAAAGCGCACATCGCCACCGACCTCGGCGACGCCGATCATCGACAGCAGCAGGCCGATGCAGCCACCGATCAGCGACTTGATCAGACTGCCTTCGCTGAGCGACGCAATCAGGGTGAGACCGAAGATGGCGAGCCAGAAGTACTCGACCGGGCCGAAGCTCAGTGCGACCGAGGCCAGCGGGGGTGCGAGCAGCAGCAGGAAGGCCGCGCCCACCAGACCGCCGAACACCGAAGCCAGGCAGGCCAACGTGAGCGCGAGATCGCCATCGCCGCGCTTGGCCATCGGATAGCCGTCGAAGGTGGTGGCGATCGACGACGGCGTGCCCGGCGTCTTCAGCAGGATGGCCGAATAGGCACCACCGTAGATGGCACCGGTATAGATGGCGCCAAGCGCGATCAGCGCAACACCCGGCTCCATGCCGAAGGTGAAGGGGACCAGCACCGCAACCGCCATGGTTGCGGTCAGCCCTGGCATTGCACCGATGAGGATGCCTGCCAGCACGCCGGCGAAGGCGATCAGCAGACTCATCGGGCTCAGGGCATGAAGGAGATACTCGATTCCAGGCATGCGAACTCCTCAGACAGATGAACACGCGCAGCCCTTGCGGGCTGCGCATTGGAAGATCACTGCATCTTGATGCCAAGATCCTTGGCAGCTTCCGCGTATTCCTTGCTCATCTTGTCCATGAAGTCCTTCATCTGCTCTGGGCCGACATCGACGACGGTGAACCCGTTGTCGAGCATTTTCTCGATGAAGACAGGATCCTTGTTGATCTGACCGATCAGGCTGGCAACCTGCTTCTGCACCGCAGCCGGCGTGCTCGAAGGCACGGCGAGTCCGCGATAGACGCCACCGACCATGTCGATGCCCAGCTCACGGAAGGTCGGGCAATCCGGCATGCGCGGATGGCGCGCTTCCATGGCCACCGCGAGGCAGCGCACCTGGTCGCCCAGCTGCAGCTTCACCGTGGTGTAGCCCCAGGAGGCCGCGACCTGCTTGCCCAGCAGTGCGGTGTTGACCGCACCCGTGCCCTTGAACGGGATATAGGTGGTCTTGATGCCGGCGAGCTTGTCCAGGCGCGCCTTCGCCAGCTCGTTACCGGAGTTGGTGCCGGTGCCGCCGACAATCACCCCGCCCGGCGTCTTGCGCGCGGCAGCGAGATAGTCCGCCAGGGTCTTGTAGGGGCTGTCGGCAGTCACCAGCAGCGCATCCGGCGTGTAGTGAAACCAGTACACGTTGGTCACCTCGGCGGTGCGATAACCCACGTCCTTTTCCATCGGCTGCAGCACGATGTGCGGGAGGTTCGTCCCCATCATCGTGTAGCCGTCTGCAGTCATGCTGTTCAGTTGCGCCCAAGCTGCAGCACCGCCCGCACCGGCCTTGTACTGAATGGCCACCGACTGTCCGCCATGCTTCTTGAACAGCGGCTCCTGCAGGCGTGCTGCGATGTCCGACTCACCCCCCGGACCGAAGGGGATGATGTAGTTGATGGTCTGCTCCGGATAGGCCGCAGCGGCCCCCAGGGAAATGCTGCACAGGCTGGCGACGGTCATGCGGGTAATGGCGCTTTGAAGCTTTCTCATTATGTGTCTCCTCCATCAAGGGGTTGCGGGGGCTGTCGCCTCATGGCGAAAGCCCCCGTTGCAGCAACCGGCCTCAGCGGCCGGTGTCAGGCTTCAGTAAATCAGGCACTCTCGTACAGACGGGTCAGCACGAATTCGCGGTGTCCCAGTGCTTCGGCCGCGGTAAGGCGTCCGTTCGCGGTGCGCAGCATGCATTCAAGCAACTGGTCACCCGCGCCATCCATGTTCATTTCGCGCTGCAGCAGGCCGGAGGTATCGACGTCGATGTGCTCGCCCATGGTGCGGACGGTCCTCGGGTTTGCGCAGATCTTGATCACCGGCAGGATCGGGTTACCGACGATGTTGCCCTGTCCGGTGGGGAAGAAATGCACCACGTAACCGGCAGCTGCACACAGCGTCACCATCTCGGCAGCAGCCGAGCTCGACTGCATGAACCACAGGCCGGGGGCGGTCGGCGTTTCGGCATAGTCGAGCACGCCATCGACCTTGCACTTCTTGCCGATTTTCTGGATGTTGCCCAGCGCCTTTTCCTCGATGGTGGTCAGACCACCGGCGATGTTGCCCTTGGTCGGCTGCGAGTCGGAGAGGTCCGAGGTCTTGTGACGGTTGATCATGTCCTGATAGCTGTTGAACAGCTTCATGAACTCTTCCTTCACGTCCGGCGTGGCACAGCGTGCGGCCACCAGATGCTCACCACCGGTCAGCTCGGAAGTCTCGCCGAACACCAGGGTCGCGCCGACACCGTAGAGCTTGTCGAAGGCATTGCCGACGGTCGGGTTGGCACCGCAGCCCGAGGTCGTATCCGACTCGCCGCACTTGGTGGACACCCACAGTTCGCTGATCGGGCACTCTTCGCGCTGCTTCTCGGAGGCAAACTGAACCAGCTCGCGGGCGGCTTTCGACGCCTTCATGATGGTCTCGTGATCGCCATTCTGCGAGATCGAGAAGCTGTGAACCGGCTTGCCGGTCTTGGCGATGCCGTCGGCAACGAGCTTGGTCCAGGCCGGCTCGATGCCGATCACGACCACTGCAGCCACGTTGGGGTTGGAACCGGTACCGATCAGGGTGCGGAAGTGCAGCTCAAGGTCGGCACCGAACTGCAGACGACCGTAAGGGTGCGGCAGGGCCATTGCGCCCTTGATGTTGTTCGCAACGGCTTCGGCTGCTGCGTTGGAAATGTCGTCCACCGGCAGGACGATGACGTGGTTGCGAACCCCGACGCGGCCGTTCTCGCGGCGATATCCGAGAAAAGTCGTTTCATTGCTGATCATTTGGCGGTGCCTCTCTATGAATTGAATGGGTATGGCGCGACCTGAGCCTGGGCTTACCAGCGCTTGGTCTTGACGTTCTGAACGTGCAAGTGCTCGCCCGCCGCGATGGGGGCAACGACCTTGCCGATATCGACGCCGTACTTGATCACCGTGGCACCGACTTCCAGCTGCTGCAGCGCGATCTTGTGACCGATCGGAATGTCGCTGCGCGTCTTGATCTCCGTCATGCGGTCCTGCTCCATGATCCAGCCCGACAGCGTTGCGCCGCTCTTGACGCCCTCGACCACGATCGTGCCGACCGAGTCACCCTCTTCATGTACGACAAAATGAATCATCTCTCTTCTCCTTTGGCGATCAGTCCATGCGGACAGCAACTGCATCGTAGTACCACAATTCATCCGTGTCAACTGAGTGATCTATATGAGTTGAATGTTTCGGTTAACTTTTTCGAGTGCCGATGAAATGCGGGGGTCGCAACTGGCATGGCGTGAGTGCGCGGGCACACACTCATACGGATGAGATGCATCGCTCAAGCCTTGATCTCGCGCGGGATTTGGTATGATTGATGCCCCTAGTGCCATCGCGCCTACTTGATCGAGGCCGCTCCCGCCATGAACCAGATTTCACTGTCAGGCCTTCCGCTGGGCGCCCCGCTCTACCAGGAAGTGAAGCGCAAAATCATGGAATCGCTGCGCAGTGGCGAGTGGAAGCCGGGCGAGATCATCCCGTCGGAGAAGCGTCTGGGCGAGCGTTTCGGAGTCAGCATCGGCACCGTGCGCAAGGCAGTCGACGAGCTGGTGGCGGAGAACATTCTCATCCGGCACCAGGGGCGCGGCACCTTCGTCACCTCCCACACGCACGATCGCTATGTGTTCGCGTTTTTCCACATCATTGGGCAGGATGGGCACAAGGAGTACCCGAAGGTAGAGCTGGAAGCCTTCGCCAGCATCAAGGCCGATGCCGACATGGCCCAGCGCCTTGGCATACGCACCGGGTCGAAGCTGTTCCGCCTGACCAACCGGCTGAGCATCGCCGGCAAGCCCCTGATCGTGGACGACATCCACGTCCCCGAGCGCAGCTTTCCGCATCTCACCGCAGAGACCGTACGCAACCGGCCGGGTACGCTCTATCAGCTCTACCAGGACAACTTCGCCGTCGCCGTGCTGCGCACCGAGGAGCGCCTGCGTGCCTGCCTTGCCGACGAGCGCCTGGCCTCACTGCTCGAGGTCGAAGTGGGCGCACCCTTGCTGCATATCGTCAGACTCGCACTGTCGTTCAACGATCTCGCGGTGGAGTTGCGGCACAGCTATGTGAACACCGCGCATCACGAGTATTTCGCCGAAGAGCACCAGTAAACGTCAGTCCCGGCCGCGCCCGCGATCGGCTTCATGCAGGGTGCGCGAGTACTCGTAGTGTTCGGTCTTGACGAAGGAGTGGCGCAATTCGATTGGCGTACCGTCTACCGCAAACGCCCGCCGCACGATGTGCAGCAGCGGATAACCCGGATCGACCTCCAGGTCCGCAGCCTGCTGCGCGTTGGCCACCGTCGCGCGCAAGCGCTCTTCGATGCGGGTCACCGACTGCCGGAACTGTTCTTCGTATAGCTGATACAGCGTCCCGCTGCGATCGGCCACCCGCTCACGACTGATCCCGGCAAAGCGCGCCGCCGGCAGCAGAATCTCGTCGACCAGGGTCGGCACACCCTTCAGGGTCAGCAGGTTGCGAACGCGCACCACCTTGGCCCCCGGACTGATGCCCAGGCTGCGCGCAACAAAGGCATCGGCACGCAGACTGTCGAAGTCGATCAGGATCACGACCGGATAGATCCGCTGGCCGTCATGCCCGCAGACGTTGAAGAAGCTGAACAGATAGCGGTTGCGATCATGCGCGGTCACGAAGGTGCCGCGTCCCTGATGACGCACCAGCACGTCCTCGTCGACCAGTTCATCCAGTGCGCGCCGGATGGTTCCCATGCTGACGCCAAAGCCTTCCGACAGCTTGCGCTCCGACGGAATCGCCTGGGCCGGACGCCAGGTGCCGAGCCCGATCAGTTCGATCAGCCCGCGCTTTACCCACTTGTAGAGTGGTTCGTCGAACTTCCGCAATTCCCTGATGTGCAGTTCCATCATGTCCTCCCCCGCCTCGATGCAACATCGACTCCGATGCTCGGAATCATCTTTCCAACACTCTACATCACCTAACTCATCTAGTTGACCTATATCTTACAATTCCGCTAGCATTGGTCCCGAAATGTCATTACGCCCTATCCGCTGACCGGTCGGTCTCAAGCGCACGTCACATGGAAGGATCATGAGCACAGCCACGATGTCCAGCATTGCCGCCAACCTGCGCAGCACCACCGCGCGTATGCCGGGCCTGATGACGGCGCTCGTCATCGCGCTCGCCTCCACCTTCATCGCGGAGCACTACGGCGGCCCGCAGTTTCTCTATGCCTTGCTGGTCGGCATGGCTTTCCACTATCTGGCGGCGGAACCCAAAACGCGCATCGGCATCGATTTTGCCGCGCGCGGGGTGCTGCGCTTCGGGGTGGCCTTGCTCGGTGCACGCATCACCGTCGGCCAGATCGCCGACCTTGGCGCCGGGCCGATCGCACTGGTGGTGGCAGGCGTGGGCGCCACGCTGCTGTTCGGTTCGCTGCTTGCGCGCCGCCTCGGACGCACCGGGCCGGAAGGCCTGCTCGGCGGCGGTGCAGTGGCAATCTGTGGCGCGTCGGCCGCGCTTGCCATCGCCGCGGCCCTGCCCAAGAACGATCAGAACCAGCGCATGACGCTGCTGACCGTGGTCACGGTCACCGCCCTGTCGACGGTGGCAATGATCGCCTACCCGCTGATCGCGAAGCTGCTCGAACTCAGCCCGGAGATGACCGCCGTGTTCTTTGGCGGTACGATTCACGATGTCGCACAGGTCGTGGGCGCGGGTTTTCTGATCTCGCCTCAGGTAGCCGAAACCGCCACCCTGGTGAAGCTGTTCCGGGTCGCCTTGCTGGTGCCGGTCGTGCTCATGATCTCGCTCAGCTTCCGCCGCCAGAACAAGGACAACGATGAACCGGTCACGCTGCTCCCACGCTTTCTCGTCGGCTTCATCATCCTCGTGCTGATCAACAGTGCCGGCCTGCTCACCACCGAAGTCAGCGACTCCCTGTCGAGCCTGTCGCGCTGGTGTCTGGTTGTGGCGATCTCCGCCCTCGGGGTCAAGACGTCCTTTGCCGAGCTGCGCACCGTCGGCTGGCAGCCGATCGCCCTGATCGTGGCCAATACGATCTTCCTTGCCCTGTGGGTGCTGGGCGGCATCTACCTGCTCGAGCACGTCATCAAATGAGCGCCCCCTCCACATTCGACCGCGAGCACCTGCTGGCAGTCGCGCGCGACGCAGCCGGCGCCGCAAGCAGGATTGCGCACCAGGGCTGGCTGCAGCGCGACAGCATCGAAGTCGCCGACAAGGGCGCGGGCGATGTCGTCACCTCGATCGACCTTGCGGCCGAAACCGCAGCCATCGGCGTCATCCGCAGCGCCTGCCCGGATCACGCCATTCTTTCGGAGGAGGCCGGCGGCGATGGCGTCAATTCCGATTACCTGTGGGTGATCGACCCGATCGACGGTTCAGTGAACTTCGCGCACGGGCTGGCGGACTTCGCGGTATCGGTGGCCTGCCTTCATCGCGGGCAGCCCGTGGTCGGCGTCATTGTCGACCCGGTGCGCGGCGACACCTACTCGGCCATCCGTCATGGTGGCGCCTGGCGCAATGGCAGCCCGATCCGCGTTTCATCGTGCAGCGCGCTCAAATACGCCCTGCTCGGCACGGTGTTCCCCAAGCCCGGCGCACCTGCCATGGCGGGCTACCTGCCGGCCCTGGGCGCGGCACTGAACACCGCGCAAGGCGTCAGGCGCTCGGGCTCGATGGTGCTCGATCTCGCACGTGTGGCCAGCGGCCAGCTCGACGGCTTCTGGCAGGTCGGCATGAAAGCCTGGGATCTTGCGGCAGGCAGCCTGATGATCGAGGAGGCAGGCGGCCGTCTTGACTTGCGCGGCCCGCAAAACGCGCGCCCCGCCGCGTCGGTCCTCGACACCCGGTCCTGCATCGCCGCAGCGCCCGACCTGCTGGAAGCGCTCGCCCGCCTGCTCGACGGCTTCGACGGGGAAAGCAGCCGGATCTGAACCTCCTGCAGACGCCCGGAGTCGGTCGCCTGCCTTGACGACCGACTCAGCCGCCCTCCGCCAGCACTGGCGGCGGCGCGGTCGTGCCGCGCACCACCAGTTCGGCATCGAGTTCGGTGTGGAGTGGCGGGTCCTGTCCGGCAAGGCGATCGAGCAGATAATCCGCCGCGCGCCGCCCAATATCGGCCGCTGGCACCCGGATCGTTGTCAGCGCAGGCACGAGGTTGGCCGAGATCGGCAGATCGTCGAAACCCACGATTGAGAGCCTTGCAGGCACGGCGATGCCCTGCGCCTGGGTCTCGAACAGCGCGCCCATGGCCTGCACGTCGTTGCCGCAAATGACCGCGGTCGGGGGGTCCGGCAAACGCAGCAGGGTGCGCAGCGCCTCCCGCCCCTCGCGCACATCGTAGGCCCGCTCCAGGAACTGACCGGGCGCAATCTCGAGCCCGCGTTTTGCCAGCGCTGCGCGCACGCCCTCAGCACGCGCTCGCGCACGGTCGTTGTGGGCCGTGAAACCCGCCACCATCGCGATGCGCCGATGCCCCAGGTCCATCAGATAGTCGGCCAGCCGATGCCCTGCACTGCGGTTGTCGAAGCCGATGGTCGGATGCGGCTGATCGGGCGAATGCACCCAGGTATTCACATACGGCAGGCCCTTGGAAGCGAGCAGCTTGTAGAGCCTGGGGTCGTGACCTTCGCCCACGAAAACGAGACCATCCACCCCCCTGACGACCAGCGCATGGACCTCGCGCGCCTCTTCGTCGCTGTCGTATTCGGACGAAGCCACCAGCAGCGTGAAACCGCGCTGCGCCAGCCGGCGCTGCAACGCGTTGATGCCACTGGCGAAGATGGCGTTGTCGAGCGTCGGGACGATTGCACCAATGGTTCGCAGGCGCCCGGAGGCCAGCGCTCGCGCCGCGCCGTCAGGCACATACCCCAGCTGCTCCACCGCCGCCATCACGCGCTGACGCATCTCGGGACGCACCTTGTCGGGCTCATTCAGCACCCGCGACACAGACGCAGTCGATACCCCGGCCGCAAGCGCCACATCCGCCAGTACAGGCCTGTCATTGCGAATCGTTTCCCGCCTGCGCCCCTCGACCATGCATGTTTCCCGTGTGTCAGAACAGTTACGAATGGTAGCGCTTTCAGCCCCCGCCGCACCACTTCAATGCCAGATAGTCATTCAGATGATACGAATGAATAGATGTGAAAATTTCTATTTGACAAAGCTGCCAATCTGCATTTAACTACACAAAAATGTAAGCGCTTACAGGCGCAATAACGAAGGAGACAATGCAGTGCAGAACCCGTCCACACATGGGGGGCAACCCCCGCGCACCCGTCTGCTGTTCCGCCTTTCGGCCGCGACCTTCATCGCATTCTGGGCCGCCATCGTCAGCGGAAAGCTGCACATGAGCTTCGGTTTCGACCAGCTCCCGCTGATCCCCGAGATCCTGCTCGCAATCCTGCTCGCACTGGGCCTTGCCATTGGCCTCGGCGCCTGCCTGCTCGAAGAACAACGGAGGGCAAACAATGCCCCCGCGCTGGACACCACCACCGAAGGAGACACGAAATGAACACAGAAATCCAGAACAACACACCGGAACAGATGGAACGCCGCCGATTCTTCCAGATGAGCGGGCGCTTCGGCTTCACCGCAGCCGTCGCCGGCGTCAGTGCCGGCGCCCTGTTCTCGAACGACGCCATGGCTCAGGTTGCGAACGAGGAGCGCGAGCGCGAGAGCAAATCAAAGTTCCAGGTCATCATGGCAACCGAGTACATCCTCGGTGCAAGCCGCAGCTACCCGATGATGCAGCTCGACTTCAAGGAAAACATCCAGAACTTCACCGAGGGCAAGGTCTACGTCAAGCTCTCGCCGGGCGGCCAGCTCGGGGTCGGCGGGGCGCTTGTGAGCAAGGTGCAGAACGGCACCGTTCCCATTGCCATGCACTCCATCTCCAACTTCGCACCCTTCGCACCCGCCGTCGATCTGATCAACATCCCCTACTGGTGCGGCAACAATCAGCAGTTCGTGAATCTGGTCACGTCCGCCGAATGGCGCAACCGCGTTCATCCTGCGGTCGAGGCCCGCGGCTTCAAGCCGCTGATGTATGTCTGCATCGATCCGCGTACGGTTGCAATCCGCAAGGGCTTGCGCGACCGCCCGGTGTCGGTGCCCGACGACATCGCCGGCATCAAGTTCCGCGTGCCGTCCTCGAAGGTGCTGCAGACCTTCTACCGCCTCGCCGGTGCCAACCCCACACCGGTGGCCTGGGGCGAAACCAGCTCGGCGATGAAACAGGGCGTGGCGGATGCACTCGACCCAAGCCTGCAGGCGCTGCTGACCTTTGGCTTCGCCGACACGCTGCATTCGATCTCGACCATCCGCTCGGTACCCGATGCTCAGATCTATTCGTGCAATCTGCAGTGGTTCAATGGACTGCCGAAGGACATCCAGGCCGGCATCACCGAAGCCGCCGATGTAACCTTCCGCCAGAACCTAGCGCGTGTGCCTGCCTCCCGTGCCTATGCGATGGATCAACTGCGACAGGCCGGCGTCAAGATCCATGTACCGAGTGCCGATGACATCAAGCAATGGGTCACACGTTGCGGTCACCAGCTGCCCGCCTGGGATGCAATGAAGGCCGAATTCGCGGGCTCGCTCGCCGATTTCGAAAAACTCCTCGAGGCGGCCAACACCCAGGGCCGTTACCACGTCCAGGACGTGTCGTGAGCGGCGCGGTCATGACCGCCACCGAGCACGCCAACAGCGTGCAAGCAGCCCCGCGGGGCTGGCTTGCACGGGTCGACCGCAACGGCGAACGGTGGCTGCTGCTGTTCTTCTACGCAAGCATCATCTCCGTCATCTCGATCGACGTGGTGCGCCGTTTCGGCCTGTCCTACTCGTCCGTGTGGGGTGAAGAAGTGGCGCGCTACGCCTTCATCTACCTGACGTGGATCGCAGCGGCTTTTGCCGTGCGCGATCGGGCGCACATCCGTATCGACGCCCTGGTTCAGGCGCTGCCGGCACGTGGGAAGGCAATCGCCTGGCTTCTGAGCGATTTCTTCACCCTCGTGTTCGCAGTGATCGCGCTCTACCTGTCGATCGAGCCAGTCATCACATCGATCAAGTTCGGCTCGGTGACGCCAGGCTTGCGCGTCAGTCAGGCGTGGTTCCTGGTTGCCGTCCCCTTCGGCTTCTCCTGCATCGTGCTGCGGGTGCTGCAATCGATGCGCCGCGACATCAAGGACCTGAAGGCCGGACGACCGCCCTTCGAGGGCCACAAACTGTTCGACTGAGGAGAGCCGTAATGGACTTCATGCTCATGCAAGAGGCGGCGATGACACTTGGCAACGAGTTCTACGCCGCACTTGCCCTGCTCGGCTTCCTCATCCTGATCGGTACGCCAATCTGGGTATCGCTGGGTCTGGGAACGCTGGCAATGGTGTACGCCACCGGCGTCATCCCCGTCAGCATGGTTGGCGAAGGTCTGTTCGAAGGGATCGACCACTTCGCACTGATCGCCGTGCCGCTGTTCATTCTCACCGGTGACGCGCTGGTGCGTTCGGGGCTGTCCGACAAGCTCCTCGACCTCGCGGAGGCCACAGCCGGCGGAGTGCGAACCGGGCTGGGCTGTTCGACCACCCTGGGCTGCGGTTTCTTTGCCTGCATCTCGGGATCGGATGCCGCCGGCGCCGCAGCGGTCGGACGGATGACCATCAACCGACTGGTCGAGCGTGGCTACCCGCTGCCTGCGGCCGCCGCGCTGGTGGCCTCGGGCGCCTGTACCGGCATCCTGATTCCGCCCTCGATCGCCTACATCATCATCGGCCTCGTGCTCGGCATCTCGGTGTCCACGCTGTTTCTGGCCGCGCTGATCCCAGGGATCATGATCATGTTCTCGGTAATGGTGACCAACGTCATCCTCAACCGTGTGCATGGGTTCGAGCAGGGACGCTCCTCCTTCTCGTTCCGGCGCTGGTTGCAGGCAGTCTGGGCGGCACGCTGGGCGCTGGGGGTGCCGGGCGTGATTCTGGGCGGCATCTATTCAGGCGTATTCACCCCGACGGAATCCGCGGCTGCAGCGGTCACGATCACGATGCTGATCGGCTTCCATCAGAAGCGCCTGAGTTTTGCCGACATCCCCAAGATGCTGGAAAGCTCGGCCAAGGTGTGCGGCATCATCGTGCCCATCATTGCCGTGTCCCTGCCCCTGGCGCAGATCATGGCGGTGCTCGACATCCCGCAGTCCTTCGTGCAGACCATCGGCGGGATCTCCAGCGATCCGACCATGATCATTCTGATGATGATCGGACTGCTGCTCATCACCGGCCTGTTCATGGAAACCACACCCAGCATCCTGATCATGTCGCCCCTGCTGCTGCCGCTGGCGCAGTCGCTCGGGATGAGCGAGATCCACTTCTCGATCGTCATGGTCACCACCCTGGGCATCGGCTTCATCACGCCACCGTTCGGGCTCAACCTGTTCGTGCTGTCGGGCCTCACCGGCTGCTCGGTGATGGCAATGTCGCGCTATGCGATCCCCTACGTGCTCGGCATGCTGGTGGTGGTGTTGCTGGTGGCCTTCATTCCACAGCTTTCAATGTGGGGCATTCCGGGTTAAAGCCTGTGCCCGTTCAGGTGCCGGATGGACGCCCGCCATCCGGCGAAAACGGGCTTGACGGAATATTTTTTTCAGGTTTAATGTAAGCGATTACATTCGTGCAACCAAAGGAGACAAATCATGACCATCACCTATATCAAGAAAGCCAGCAAGACCTCCGCTACCGGCGAAGAGCAGACCCGCGACACCGTCACCACGATGCTGCGCGACATGGAAACCCGCCGCGAAGAAGCCGCACTCGAATACTGCAAGAAGCTCGACAACTGGGACGGCGACATCATCGTCAGCCGCGAGCAGATCGAAGCCGCCAAGAACAAGGTGTCCGAGCAGCTCAAGCTCGACATCCAGTTTGCCTACGCACGCGTCAGCAGCTTTGCCCGCGCCCAGCGCGACTCGATCGGCGAGTTCGAAGTCGAGCTCAGCCCCGGCCTCTTCGCCGGCCAGAAACTGATCCCGATGGAAACCGCAGGCTGCTACGTGCCCGGCGGCCGCTACGCCCACATCGCCTCCGCCATCATGAGCGTGGCCACCGCCAAGGTTGCCGGCGTGAAGAACGTCATCGCCTGCTCGGTGCCGCGTGACAAGGACGGCATCCACCCGGCCATTCTCTATGCGATGGACCTGGCCGGCGCCGACACCATCCTGCAGATGGGCGGCGTACAGGGCATCGCCTCGATGGCCTACGGCCTCTTCACCGGCAAGCCCGCTGACATCCTGGTCGGCCCCGGCAACAAGTTCGTTGCCGAAGCCAAGCGCCAGCTCTTCGGTCGCTGCGGTATCGACATGTTCGCCGGTCCCACCGAGATCGGCATCATTGCCGACGAAACCGCCGATCCGGACATCCTCGCCGCCGACCTCGTCGGTCAGGCCGAGCACGGCCCCGACTCTCCGGCCTGGCTGTTCACCACCTCGCGCTCCATCGCCAACCAGGTGATCGCACTCGTACCGGGCCATATCGAGCGTCTGCCCGAAGTTCAGCGCAACGCGGCCACGATCGCCTGGCGCGACTACGGCGAAGTCATCCTGTGCGACACCCGTGAGGAAGTCGTCGAAGTCTCCGACCGTTACGCTTCCGAGCACCTTGAAGTGCAGGCCAAGGATCTCGACTGGTGGCAGGACACGCTTGGCAGCTACGGCTCGCTGTTCGTCGGCGAAGAGGCCACGGTGGCATTTGGCGACAAGTGTTCGGGCACCAACCACATCCTTCCGACCAAGGGTGCTGCGCGTTACACCGGCGGCCTGAGCGCACAGAAGTTCCTCAAGATCGTCACCCATCAGCGTCAGACTCAGGAAGCCACCCGCAGCGTCGCCGCGGCAACCGCGCGCCTGTCACGTTGCGAAGGCATGGAAGGCCATGCGCGCACCGGTGATGTCCGCCTCGCCAAGTACTATCCGGGCGAGAAGTTCCTGCTCGACATCGGGATGCAGTGACATGAGCGCCCGTTTCGATCTGAGCGGGCGCGTTGCCGCCGTCACCGGCGGCAGCTCCGGCCTCGGCCGCACCATGGCGCAGGCGCTGGCAGGCGCGGGTGCCGACCTGGTGCTGATCGCGCGCCGCCGCGATGAGCTCGAGCAAGCGGCCGGTGAGATCCGCAGCGCCGGCGGGCGTGCCGCCTTCGTCGTTGCCGACCTCGCCGACCCCGCCGCGCTTGGCAGCATCGCTGCACAGGCCGCCGAAGCCTTTGGGGCGCCGGACATCCTCATCAATGCCGCCGGCGTCAATCTGCGCCAGCCCATCGAGGAAGTCGGCCCCGAGGCCTGGAATCTTCACCTCGCGCTCCACCTCACCGCGCCCTTCTTCCTTGCCAAGGCCATGGCGCCGGCCATGATCGCTAAGGGGCGGGGCCGCATCATCAACCTCGCTTCGCTGCAGTCGCAGCGCGCCTTCCCCAACAGCGCGCCCTACGGCGCAGGCAAGGGCGGCATCGTGCAGCTGACGCGGGCCATGGCCGAGGCCTGGTCGCGCCACGGCATCACGGTCAATGCGATCGCGCCCGGTTTCTTCCCCACCGAGCTCACCGCAGCGGTCTTCAACGACCCCACACGCGCAGAGGCCAATGCCCGCCAGACCATGATCGGGCGTAACGGCGAACTCGAAGACATCGCCGGCCCCACGATCTTCTTCGCATCGGACGCATCCGCTTACGTCACCGGCCAGACCCTGTTCGTCGACGGCGGCTTCTCCGCAAAATGAACAACAAGGATGAGACAATGAACAGCATGCGTGCGTTGGTGTATACCGGCACCCGTGAAGTCGAATACCGCGACGCGGACTTCCCCTCTCCCGGTCCGGGCGAGGCGCTGGTGAAGATCGATGCGGTCGGTATCTGCGGTTCCGACATGCACGCCTACCATGGTCATGACGCACGTCGCGTGCCACCGATGATCCTCGGCCACGAAGCCACCGGCATCGTCGAGCACGGCCGCCTGCGCGGGAAGCGGGTGACGATGAATCCGATCGCGTTCTGCGGCTATTGCGAATACTGCCTGAGCGGGCGCCAGAATCTGTGCGCCAACCGCACCATGATCGGCATGTCCCGCCCCGGTGCCTTCGCTCAGTACCTGACCATTCCCGAGCAGTCACTGATCGAGCTGCCCGACGACATGGACCCGGTGGCCGCCGCGCTCACCGAGCCGACAGCGACCGCCCTGCATGCGGTCCACAGAGCCATGCACGTGTCCGAACGTCCCCTCGCCGAAGCCAGGGCGATGGTGATCGGCGCGGGCTCGATCGGCCTGCTGATCGCGCTGCTGCTCAAGCACTACGGCTGCCGCGACATCCTGATCGGCGACACCAACGCCCTGCGCCGCCAGACGGCGACCGAGGCCGACTGTGGCGAGGTCTTCGATCCATCGGCAAGCACGCCGGACGAAAATCACTACGACCTCGTGTTCGACGCCGTGGGCGCCGTCGCCACCCGCAAGGCCGCCATCGACAGCATCCGCCCCGGCGGCGTCATCGTCCACGTCGGCCTGCTGCAGGGTGATGGTGACTTCAACGTGCGCAAGCTGACCCTGGCGGAAATCACCTTCATTGGCGTCTACACCTACTCGCAGACCGACCTCAAAGCCGCCGCCCAGGCACTGTACACGGGCGCACTCGGCCCACTTGACTGGGTGTCGACACAACCACTGTCCGAGGGCGCGGCGGCGTTTCAGGCCCTGCACGACGGCAGCACCCCGTCGGCAAAGATCGTGCTGATCCCGTAGCCGTCGCGCCAGCCCCGCCGCCGCACGGCACTCGCCCGATCCTGTCACGCCATCAACGCGGCAGGATCGGGCAAACTGTTTTGCGGCTCACATGCAACAAGGGCCTGTGTCCGGATCGACTCCGGTCACAGGCCCTTGAATACTTCAGACGTGCCGCTTACACCGGCATATTCATTATGTCCTGGTAGGCAGTCACGAGACGGTTGCGCACCTGCACCATCTGCTGGAAGGAGAGGCTGGCCTTCTGCAGGTTCACCATCACGTCCTGCAGGTTCACGTTGGGATCGCCGGCACTGAAGTCCTGCGCCATAGAGCGCGCTTCCTTCTGCGCAGCGCTGACGTCTTTGAGCGCGCTATTCAGCACGTCCGCAAAATCGACGCCGCCCGCAGCCTCACCGCCCTCGACAGGTTTGTTCTGGGCAGTCTGAGACACCGAGCGCAGCTCGGACAACATCTGATCAATTCCGCGGGTATCCATGATTACTCCCCCGGGTTCGGGTTACCTTGGTTCTGAGCATAGCAGAGCAATCCTCATGCCACCACCCGCGCAGTGTCGTACCGGTCCCGGGTCAGCGCCCCGCTGAGCAGGCCACCGGAAAACCGCATCCACTCACACGTCGTGACCCTCATCCCTGTACTGCTGCAGCTTGTAGCGCAAGGTGCGCTCCGAGATACCGAGTTTTTCTACCGTCTTCTTGCGCGAACCACCCATTTCACGCAGCGTTCCAAGAATGTGCTCGCGCTCCAGATCCTTCATGTTTGCCGGCTTGGCGGCAGCCTCGGACGGTGCCGGGGCGGCAGAAGCGGCAAAACTTGCCGCCTGATTGCCGCTTATTGCCGGTGACGACGCATAGCCGGCAACGAATCCCGGAGCAGCCGCGGCGGCAGGCGGGGCCAAAACGGCCGGTGACACCGCCGGCGCAGCGGCCGTGGGGGCCGCCTCGCCCGTCCAGTGCGGCAGGCACAGGCGGATGGTCTCAGCACTCACGGTGTCGCCAGCGGTCAGAATCAGCGCCCGGTGCGCGGTGTTCTCAAGCTCGCGCACATTACCCGGCCAGCCATAGCTCAGCAGCAGGCTTTCGGCTTCAGGCGAAAATCGTGCCTGGCGCCCGGCGCGCTGGGCATGACGCTGCAGAAAGTGACGCGCCAGCGGCACGATGTCGCCAGGCCGTTCGCGCAGCGACGGAATCCCGAGCGGGAACACGTTCAGGCGGTAGTACAAGTCCTCGCGGAAGCGCCCGGCGGCGATCTCCTTGAGCATGTCACGGTTGCTGGTCGCGAGCACGCGGATATCGAGCGGAATCGGCTTCTTGCCGCCCACCCGCTCCACTTCGCGCTCCTGCAGCACGCGCAGCATCTTGGCCTGCAGGCCCAGCGGCATTTCCGAGATTTCGTCGAGCAGGATGGTGCCGCCCTGTGCCTGCTCGAACTTGCCCGGCTGTGCGCTCTGCGCCCCGGTGAATGCGCCCTTCTCGTAGCCGAACAGCGTGGCTTCGAGCAGGTTTTCGGGGATCGCGGCGCAGTTGATGGCGACGAAGGCCGCGCGTGCGCGTGGCGAGTGGTGGTGGATATGGCGCGCAAAGACTTCCTTGCCGGTGCCGGACTCGCCGGTGAGCAGCACCGTGGCGTCGGTTTCGGCCACACGCGCGGCCAGCCCGAGCAGGTTGCGGGTGTGCGGGTCCTCGGCCACGGTGTCGTCGGCTTCGGGCTGCACCGCGGCGTAACGGCGCACGTTCTCGAGCAGCACCTCGGGCTCGAACGGCTTCATCAGAAAATCGCAGGCGCCGCCGCGCATGGCTGCCACCGCCTTGTCCACGTCGCCATAGGCCGTCATCAGCAGCACCGGCAGCTGCGGCAGGCGGTTGCGGATCTCGCCCAACAGCTGCAGGCCGTCCATGGGCTGCATGCGCAGGTCCGACACCACCAGGTTGAAGGACTGGCGCTCGAGTTCGGCGAGCGCGGACGGGCCTCCGTCGACGCCGGTCACGCCATGGCCCGCCATTTCAAGCGTGAAACACACTGCATCGCGCAGTGCGTCGTCGTCCTCGACAACGAGGATGTTCAGATGTTCGATCATGATGCGCGTGCTCCGCCCGCAGTCGCGCCATTCGTGGCGCCCAGGGGCAAGGTCAGGGTAAAGGTTGTGCCGGTGCCGGGCGTGGAGCTCAGCGCGATGTCGCCGCCATGCCCGCGTGCCACGCCGCGGGCAATCGCCAGGCCAAGGCCGGTGCCCTCGGCACGGGTGGTAAAGAAGGGGTCGAACAGGCGGGTCTGCACTTCAGGCGGGATACCGCGGCCGGTGTCGCTGACCACGAAACGCACCTCCCTGCCCTGCGCTCCGTCGTCGACCAACACCTCGCAACTCACCTTGCCGCCCGGCTCGGTTGCCTGGATTGCGTTCTCCAGCAGATTCGTCAGCGCGCCGCCCACGGCCTTGCGGTCGCCATGCACGGTCAGTGCACCGCATTCACAGGCGCTGGAGAACTCGATCTGCCGCGCCCGCGCCAAGGGTTCCAGGGTGTGGGCGAGCTCGGCCGCGAGATCGCAGACGCCGAAATCCTGGCGCCCGAGGCTGTCACCGCGCGCAAACAGCAGCATGTCGCGGATCAGGCGCTCCAGGTAACGCATACGCTCGATGGCGCGCTCCGCCACTTTGGCCCGCTCCACCGGCCCGAGCTCGGGCTGGCGCAGGTTGCCGGTGTACAGCAGCGCGGCCGCGAGCGGCGTGCGCAACTGGTGGGCAAGCCCGGCCACCATCTCGCCCATCGCCGCCAGGCGTTCATTACGCTCGGCGGCGAGGCGCATGCGGTGGGTTTCAGTGACGTCGTGCAGCAGCAGGATGCGCTCGTCGCCGGACTCGAGCGCGGTTTCCGACATGGCCAGGCGCCGCGCGCCCTCTGGGCGCTCGATGGTGAGCTCTCCCGGCGTCTCGGTGGTCTGCAATGCGCCGGCGACCTCATCCCAGACCTTGCCGACGAGATTGGTTCCGAACTGAACCTCCGCCGCACGGTTGACCTGAACCACTTCGCCCGCACGGTTCACCACCACCACCCCCGCGGGCAACGCGCCCATCAGCACCGTCAGGCGCTCGGTCAGCTGCACCACCTGCCCCTGCAGGGCGTTGTAGGCGGTCGACAGCTCTTCCGACGCGCGACTGAAGAGCGCAAAGGCCTCGGCCAGCTGGGCAGCATCCAGCGGCGGGGCGGCTTCCCCTGGCGGTTGGGTGTTATCGGCTGTCGTCGGCATCATCGGCGAATGCTCCATTTTCACGACTGGCACTCTAAGTGCTGACAAGCGTATGGTAACCGGCAAACAGGCGGCAAAAAATGCCGCTTATTCATCGAAGAGGCTTGCCCGCGCGGGCAGACAATGCTGCCATCCATAAAGGGCAGCACCGGGAATTCCAAAATGGCTACAGCAGATACGATTGCCGCGACGCCTGCCAGCGCCATGAACGCGCGCTTGCAGCAGATCCTGCAGAACATCAACGCCCTGTCGCAGCAGCAGAAGCTGGCGGCAGCCGTGGCGCTCGGACTCGCCATCGCGCTGGTCGTGGGGGTCCTGATGTGGAACCGCGGCCCGGAATACAGCGTCCTGTTCTCCAACCTGGAAGAACGCGACGGCGGCCAGATCATCGCCGCCCTGCAGCAGCAGAACGTGCCTTATCGGATGTCGAGCGATGGCCGCTCCATCCTGGTTTCGCAAGATCAGGTGCACGACGTGCGTCTGCGCCTTGCCGCCGAAGGTCTGCCCAAGGGCGGCATGGTGGGCTTCGAGCTGATGGATACGCAGAAGCTCGGCGTATCTCAGTTCAATGAACAGGTCAATTACCAGCGCGCGCTCGAAGGTGAGCTCTCGCGCACGGTGCAGTCGATTGCCTCCGTCATGAGCGCACGGGTGCACCTGGCCATGCCCAAGCAGACCGCTTTCCTGCGCGACGACCAGAAGCCCACGGCCTCGGTGATGGTGAAACTGCGCGCCGGGCGCGTGCTCGACGCTACCCAGATCGCCGGCATCGTGCACCTTGTGTCGTCCAGCGTGCCGCGTATGAGCGAATCCGGCGTGAGCATCGTCAACCAGAACGGCGAGCTGCTCACCATGAAGTCCGACCCCCTGCGCCAAGCCGGACTCGACCCGACGCAACTGGAGTATGTGCGCGAAGTTGAAGCCAGCTTCATCCGCCGCATCGAGACCATCGTCGAACCGCTCGTGGGCAAGGGCAACTTCCGCGCTCAGGTCACCGCCGACGTCGATTTCAACCAGGTCGAGCAGACCGCGGAAACCTACAAGCCCAACCCTTCGCCCGACCAGGCCATCCGCAGCCAGCAGACCAGCGAGCAGCTCTCCCGCGACGCCGGTGCGCAGGGCGTGCCCGGCGCGCTCACCAACCAGCCCCCCGCCCCGGCCACCGCGCCAATAACGACCCCTGCCGTCGCCGGACAGACCAACGCCAACGGCGCGCAGCTCGGCACCAGCAACCGCAGCGCCGTGCTCAACTACGAACTCGACCGCACGGTGCAGCACGTCAAGCAGTCGCTTGGCCAGATCAAGCGCCTGTCGGTCGCGGTGGTGGTGAACCATCGCAACACCACGCTGCCCAACGGTGACCCGCAGGTTGTTCCGCCCACCGACGAGGAGATCGCCCGCATCACCAACCTCGTCCGCGAAGCGATGGGCTACAACGAGGGACGCGGCGATACGCTCAACGTTGCGAGCAGCCCGTTCGCGATCACCGACACCGCCGAGCCCGAACTGCCGCTGTGGAAAGACCCCGAGATGCTCGATCTCGGCAAGGAAGGCCTGAAGTACCTGGTCGTGCTCGCCGCCATCCTCTTTGCCTACTTCGCCGTCGTGCGCCCGCTGATGCGCACCGTCGCGCCGAAGAAGAGTGAGGAGGAGGAAGAGGCCGAAGGCATCGAGGGCGGGGAAGGCGAAGAGGATGCCACGGTCAGCCTTTCCGGCGCGGCCACCGGCGACAGCTACGAAGCCCGCCTTGCTCGTGCGCGCGAAATGGCGCGCTCCGATCCGAAGATGGTGGCCAACCTCATCAAGGAATGGATGGGCGTCAATGAGGAGGGTCGCAAGTGACCACACCCGAAGAAGGAACCGAAAAAGCTGCCCTGCTGCTGCTCACCCTGGGCCCGAACGAGGCCTCCGAGGTCCTCAAGCATCTGGGCCCGCGCGAAGTGCAGAAGCTGGGCATGAAGATGGCCACCATGCCCGCGCAGGAGCGCAGCAAGGTCGCCCCCATCCTGGAAGAGCTCGACACCCACTTCGGCAAGGGCTCGCCAATCCACGGCGACGAAGCGCAGATCCGCGAGATGCTGACCAAGGCGCTCGGCGACGAACGCGCGGCCCACATCATCTCGCGCGTGCTGCAGGGCTCGGACACCGCCGGCATCGAGAGCCTGAAGTGGATGGACGCGGCCACGGCTGCCGACCTGATCAAGAACGAGCACCCGCAAATCATCGCCACCATCCTGGTCCACCTCGAGTTCGACCAGGCCGGCGAGATCGTCAAGCATTTCAACGACCGCCTGCGCAACGACGTGATGCTGCGCATCGCCACCCTCGACGGCGTCCAGCCGACCGCGCTCAAGGAGCTCAACGAGGCCCTCAGCCGCATGCTGGCCGGCGCCTCGACGTCAAAGAAAGCGGCGATGGGCGGGATTCGCCACGCGGCGGAGATCCTCAACTTCGTCGGTTCCGGTGCCGAGACTGCGGTCATCGACAACGTGCGCGACTACGACCCGGACCTCGCGCAGAAGATTCTCGACGAGATGTTCGTGTTCGAGAACCTGCTCGACATCGACGACCGCGGCATCCAGACCGTCCTGCGCGAAGTGCAGTCCGACTCCCTCATCATCGCGCTCAAGGGCGCGGCGCCCGAACTGCGCGAGAAGATCTTCAAGAACATGTCGAGCCGCGCGGCCGACATGATGCGCGAGGACCTCGAAGCCAAGGGACCGGTGCGCCTGTCCGAGGTCGAGGCCGAGCAGAAGGAGATCCTCAAGATCGTCCGTCGCCTGGCAGAGGAAGGCCAGGTCATGATGGCGAGCAAGGGCGGCGACGATGGTTTCGTTTAACGCGGCGACAGCGAGCACACGGCCATGAGCATTTCGCGCCATCAGGCGGTAGGTGCCTACCGCCGCTGGGAGCCGACCGCATTCGATGCGGACGCCAAGGCCGCTGCCGAACCGGCCGCGCCGGAGAAGCCGCAAGCGGAACCGGAACCGGTCGCAGCGCCGGAGCCAGAACCCGCGCTCGAACCCAGTCTGCCCGAAGGCTTCCAGTTCCCCACCGCCGACGACATCGAGCGCATGCATGAAGAGGCGCGCAACGCCGGACACACGGAAGGCTTCGCCGAGGGCCGCGCCGCCGGCCAAAAGGACGGCTATGACGCGGGCTACGCCGAAGGCAAGGCGCAGGCCGAAGCCGAAGCCGAACGCCTGGCCGCGCTCGCCGACGAACTCGACACCGCCATGGCGAAAATCGACGAGGAAGTCGCAGACGAACTGCTCGCACTCGCCATCGAGATTGCACGCCAGGTGCTCCAGCACACCCTCACAACCCAGCCCGAGAGCGTCATCGAAACCATTCGCGCCGCGCTCCAGCAACTGCCCCAGTCCCACGCCCAGATCCGCCTGAATCCGGAAGACCTCGCCCTCGCCCGCGAACACCTCGGCGAACAGCTCAGTCATGGCGGCCACCGCCTTGTCGAAGATGACAGCATTGCCCGCGGCGGCTGCCGGGTCGAAGCCTCGGGCGCACAGATCGACGCCACCATGGACACCCGCTGGCGTCGCGTGCTCGAGAGCCTGGGCAAGAACGAGGCCGAATGGACGCCGCCGGAGGCGGAATGAAACGCCACGGCGAAACCTGGCGCATCTTCCTGCAGGACGGCCAGCAGCTGGTCGAGGGCGTCACCCCCTTCCAGAGCGCAGGCCGCCTGACCCGCATCAACGGTCTGGTGATGGAGGCGGCCGGGCTGCGGCTGCCGCTCGGCTCGGGCTGCAAGGTGATGGTGCCCGGCGGCGGCTATGTCGAAGCCGAAGTCGTCGGCTTCAACGGCGACCGCCTGTTCATGATGCCAACCGACGACGTGTTCGGCCTCGCCCCTGGCGCCCAGGTCCTGCCGATGGAAACCAGCCAGCCGCGACTGCTCGCCGGCAAGCCGCTCGGCCCGCGCCGCCGCGCCTCCGACCGTGCCAAGCACCTGCCCGTGGGCGACGCCCTGCTCGGGCGTGTAGTCGATGGCGCTGGACGTCCGCTCGACGCGCTCGGCCCCCTGCACACGGCAGAGACCCGCTCGCTCCAGGGGCGCCCGATCAACCCGCTCAACCGTGCGCCGATTCGCGCCCCGCTCGACGTCGGCATTCGCTGCATCAACAGCCTGCTCACCATCGGCCGCGGCCAGCGTCTGGGCCTGTTCGCCGGCTCCGGCGTCGGCAAGTCGGTGCTGATCGGCATGATGGCGCGCTACACCGAAGCCGACGTGATCGTGGTCGGCCTCATCGGCGAACGCGGTCGCGAGGTGAAGGAGTTCATCGAACACAGCCTCGGGGCGGTTGGTCTCGAACGCTCGGTGGTGATCGCGGCCCCCGCCGATACCAGCCCCCTGATGCGCCTGCAGGGCGCGGCCTACGCCACCACCATCGCGGAGTATTTTCGCGACCAGGGCAAGCAGGTGCTGCTGGTCATGGACTCGCTCACCCGTTACGCCATGGCCCAGCGCGAGATTGCGCTGGCCATTGGCGAGCCTCCGGTCACCCGCGGCTACCCGCCATCCGTCTTCGCCCGCCTGCCGGCCCTGGTCGAACGCGCGGGTAACGGCCCCGACGGCGGCGGTTCGATCACGGCCTTCTACACCGTGCTGGCCGAAGGCGACGACCAGCAGGACCCGATCGCCGACTCGGCACGTGCGATTCTGGACGGCCACATCGTGCTCACGCGAGCACTCGCCGATCAAGGGCACTACCCTGCGATCGACGTCGAGCAATCCATTTCGCGCGCCATGCACGGCATCGTTGGCGACGACCACTTCGAGAAAGTGCGTCGTTTCAAGCAGCTGTTCTCGCGCTACCAGCGCTCTCGCGACCTGATTGCTGTCGGCGCCTACCAGGCCGGGGGCGATCCGATGCTCGATCTCGCGGTCAAGGCCTACCCCAGCCTCGAAGCCTTCCTGCAACAGCGCATCGACGAGCGCGAGGACTATATCGGCGCTGTCAATAAGCTCAATCAGCTTTTCTCTGGAAATTGAGCGCGCAGCACGCGCTATGATTCAGGCAAGAACTGTCTGCCAATGACCGCAAGGAGAACCTGCATGACCCAACGTCGCCAATTCATGCTTTCGGCCGCTGCACTCGCCGTTGCCGCCACCCTGCCTTTCGGCGCGCTTGCAGAGGAGCCCACCAAGATCGGCTTCGTCTACGTCAGTCCGATCGGCGATGCGGGCTGGACCTTCCAGCACGACGAAGGCCGCAAGGAAATGGAAAAGGCCCTGGGCGCCAAGGTGCAAACCAAGTACGTCGAGAACGTCGCTGAAGGCGCCGACGCCGAACGCGTGATCCGCGAGTTTGCCGCCAGTGGCAACAAGGTGGTGTTCGCCACCAGCTTCGGCTACATGAACTACGTCGAGCGCGTGGCCAAGCAGTTCCCCAATGTGGCGTTCATGCACGCCACCGGCTACAAGATGGGCAAGAACTTCGGCAACTACAACGCCCGCTTCTACGAAGGTCGCTACGTGACCGGCGTCATCGCCGGCAAGATGAGCAAGACCAATGTGCTCGGCTACGTCGCCGCCTTCCCCATCCCCGAGGTCCTGCAAGGCATCAACGCCTTCACCCTCGGCGCGAAGAGCGTCAACCCCAAGGCTGAGGTGCGGGTGATCTGGACCAACGCATGGTACGACCCGGGCAAGGAGCGCGAAGCCGCCATGACCCTGATCAGCCAGGGCGCAGACATGCTGACCCACCACACCGACTCCACCGCCGTCGTGCAGTCTGCGGAAGAAAAAGGCATCTACGCCTTCGGCTACCACTCCGACATGTCGAAGTACGGCCCCAAAGCCCAGCTCACCGCCACCACGCACCACTGGGGTGAGTTCTACACCCGCACGGCCAAGGCTGTCGCGGACGGCACCTGGAAGCCGGAAAGCATCTGGGGCGGCTACAAGGAAGGCATGGTCAGCCTCGCACCGCTCAACCCGGCCATTCCCGCCGACGTTAAGACCCTGGTCACCGGCATCGAAGGCAAGCTCAAGGCCGGCAGCCTCCACCCCTTCACCGGCCCGATCGTCGATCAGGCTGGCAAGGAGCGCCTCGCCAAGGGCGCTGTCATGGACGACGTCGCCCTGGGCAAGATGGACTTCTTCGTGGAAGGCGTGGCGTCGCGCCTGCCGAACACCAAGTAAGTCTTCCCTCCGTCAGTCTTCCCTTCGCTTGCAGGTGCCCGCTGCGCCTGTAAGCGGTCGGTGCGGGCCTGCGCGCGTGCAGGCCTGCTGTGCCCCGACTGCGCATCCGCAGGTCCGCGTTCACGCTTTCATTTCCCGCGAAAAATGACCGATACCCGCCGTGTGCACGCCGTTCGCGGCGAGCTGATCCACTTCACCGCAGATCCGGCCGATGCCGGCGACGCCGCGCTCACCCACCTGCCCGACGGCGTCATGCTCATCGTCGACGGGCTCATCAGCGAGAGCGGTCCGGCCGAGGCCATGCTGGCAAAGCTGCCCGCCGATACGCGCATTACCGACTACCGCGGCAAGCTGATTCTGCCCGGCTTCGTCGACACCCACATCCATTACGCCCAGACCGATATCATCGCCAGCTATGGCGAGCAGCTGCTGGCGTGGCTGGAGAAATACACCTTCCCCACCGAGGCCCGCTTTTCCGATCCGGAGCACGCCGGCGAGGTGGCGGACTTCTTCTGCGACGAGCTGCTCAGGAACGGCACGACCACCGCTCTGGCCTTTGCCACCGTGCATCCCGCGTCCGTCGATGCCCTGTTCGAAGCCGCCTGGCAGCGCAGCATGCGCATGATCGCCGGCAAGGTGCTGATGGACCGCAACTGCCCGGACTATCTCGCAGACACGGCCGACACCGGCTACACTGACTCGAAGGCCCTGATCGAGAAATGGCACGGCTGCGACCGCCTGCTGTACGCCGTCACACCGCGCTTTGCACCAACCTCTACGCGCGAACAGATGGCGCTTGCGGGACGCCTCTTTGCCGAGCACCCCGGCGTCTATCTGCAGTCGCATGTCGCCGAGAACCGGGGCGAAGTAGCCTGGGTCGCCGAACTCTATCCCGAAGCACGCAGCTATCTCGATGTGTACGAACGCTACGGCCAACTCGGCGAACGCAGCGTATACGCACACTGCATCTGGCTCGACGAAACCGACCGTGAGCGCATGGCGAGCACCGGCTCGGCGATGAGCTTCTGCCCCACCTCGAATCTGTTCCTCGGTTCCGGCCTGTTCGATCTCGATCGCGCGCACGCCCTCGGCGTGCGCGTCGGCATCGGCACCGACGTTGGGGGCGGCACCAGCTTCTCGATGCTGCAGACGCTCAACGAGGCCTACAAGGTGCTGCAGCTGAACGGACAGCGCCTGTCAGCCGAGCGCGCCTTCTATCTCGCCACCCTGGGCGGCGCCCGCAGCCTCTATCTCGACGACCGGATCGGCAATTTCGCACCCGGCAAGGAGGCCGACTTCGTGGTCATCGACCCCGCCGCCACACCGCTCTTTGCCCGTCGCATGGCCGCCACAACGAGCCTGTCCGAACGCCTGTTCGTGCTGATGATGCTCGGTGACGACCGCTGCGTGGCCGCAACCCACATCCTCGGTGAGTGCGCTTTCGAGGCCGGCACGACATAGGCCCGTGAAGGGCCGCATCGGCAGCGACGCCAATCACCCAAACGAAGACAGGCGCCATGAGCGCCTGTCTTCACCTGTGCTGCACCCGCGTTCAGACGCCGTGCTTTTCTTCCACCATCCGGCTGATCAGGCGGATCACGTCGTGGCTGCCCGCCTCGGCACTCTCCATCGCCGCCACGATGGCCTCGCGGGTTTCGTCTGCGTTGGCCATGTCGGACTGGATTCCCTTGAGCGCGGCGTGCACCGAACCGTGGACCCGCGCATGCGGCTTCTCCAGGTCGGAAAACGCGCGTGTCGCACCGAACAATGCCTTCCCCGAACCGTCGCAGTACCACTTTCCGAGGCGGCACTGGTGGTGATCGACGAGAATCGCGTCGGCCTCTTCACCCTCGCCCTTCGCCTCCATCGACACGTAGGCATTCTGCATGTAGATGATGTGGTCCATCTTGACCAGCGAGGCGAACGAGAAGTCCTTGGCGCGGTCGAGGTGATAGATGGTCTTCTCGGCCGATGTCGCCACCGCGGCGAAACGCTCGCGGAAGGTCGACACGTTGCCGCTGACCAATGCACTCTGCTCGCCAACCTCGGCGGTCTGCTCGACCATCGCCTCCACCCGGCTACGAAAGCCCTCGGTAATGTGGCTGATCTCGGTCGTTGCCGCCTTGGTGCGTTCTGCCAGCTTGCGCACCTCGTCGGCCACCACCGCGAAACCGCGTCCCACTTCGCCCGCACGCGCGGCCTCGATCGCGGCATTGAGCGCCAGCAGGTTGGTCTGGTCGGTAATCTCCGAGATGATGCTCACCGCCCGGCGGATCGTCACGCTCGCCTCGCCCAGCTCGCCCGCCGCTGTCGTCATGGCCTGCATGCGCTCGTTGATTCCTTCCAGCGCCGCACCGATCCGGCTCACTTCCTCGTGGCTGCGGGTTGCGCCCTGCCGGTTCTCCTCGGCAATGCCCATGACGCCGTCCATCTCGGTCGACACCTTGATCAGGTCGGACTGATTGCCCTTCAGGTTGCGCAACAGGTTAACCGTATTGAGTGCATGCAGCTGAGCCCCAAGCCGATGCTGCGCGACGAAGGCGGCATTCTCTTCCATGCCCTGGATCGCCGCGTTGATGTGCTCGAGCGAGCTCTTGAACTCGCCGGGCAGGCCATACACCAGCGCCCGGCGGTAATAGTGCCCCTCGCCCACCATGCGGAAGCAGGTGGTGATTTCCTTGAAATAGGTCTCGACCAGATCGAGAAACTCGTTGAGCTCCCACGCCACCTGACCCACCTCGCCCAGACCGGACGTATGCGTGATGCGCTGGTGAAGATCGCCGTCGCGGCAGGCCAGAATGACTTTCTGCATGTAGTGCAGCGTTTCCAGCGGACGCTGGAAATGCCTCCACGCATAGAAACTGAACGCGATCGCCAACACCGGTATCACGATCACCGGACCATCGAGTCCATTCAGCCACAGCTGCCAGCCCGCCATCGCAGCGATCAGACCAACGAACACCACGCAATAGATGAGGAATTGCCGATCGAGAAAGGGCGCGCGCTTGCTCACACCTGCCCGCGAATTACCATGTTTCATGTTGCCGTCCCCTCTGCGCTCAGCCTTTGTACAGCCCGAGCACGAACTTGTCGTACGTCGTGTTCAGATCCTCGATCGTCTTGTGCAGCAGCGCCATCGACGCGTCGGGCGCGTTGGCGGCCCCCGCCTCGCGCTCGGCGCGCAGCATCGCCTCGTACAAGGGCACCACTGCCCGCACGGCATCGGCCGGAGGCGGACGCCGCACCGAGAAATAGCCCATCGCGCGGCCGCTCGCATCGAGGTCGGGCGTCACGTTGGCAAACACCCAGTAATAGGCGCCGTCCGCGGTCATGTTCTTCACCAGTCCGAAGAACTCCTGCCCACTCTTGAGCGTTTCCCACATGAAGCGGTACACCCCGCGCGGCATGTCGGGATGGCGCACGATGTTGTGCTGAACGCCGAGCAGATCGCGCTCGGCGAAATTCGATATCCTCATGAAGGTGCGGTTGGCATAGGTAATACGCCCGGTGAGATCGGTCTTGCTCACGATCATTTCACCCGAACCCAGCACCACTTCCTGGCTGTTCGGTTCGATCTTCTTTTTCACTGCGCTCTCCCTGTCTCGAAAGCACCGCCCGACGTCATCAGGACACATGCCTTCAAGAGTTTATCGGCAGATCTGCGCAAAACTTCACAAAAAAAATCGGCGGTGCGAAAAACACCGCCGATTGCATATTCCGGCCTGCTGCGAGTGCGCGTTTCCCACCCCCGACGCGCCGCCTGAGCGCCCGCGAGCCCCCCCGAAGATCAGCCTGCGACGCGGCCGTAGGTATCCTCGAAGCGCACGATGTCGTCCTCGCCCAGGTAGCTGCCCGACTGTACCTCGATGATCTCCAGCGGGACCTTGCCGGGATTCGCCAGGCGGTGGGTGTGCCCCAGCGGGATGTAGGTGGATTCGTTCTCGCCCAGCAGGAAGGTACGCTCGCCGTTGGTGACCTCCGCCGTGCCCTTCACCACGATCCAGTGCTCGGCGCGGTGATGGTGCATCTGCAGGCTCAGCGTCGCACCCGGATTCACCACGATGCGCTTGACCTGAAAGCGCTCGCCGAAGTCGATCGAGTCATACCAGCCCCACGGGCGATACACCTTGCGGTGGCTGCGCGTCAGGCTCTTGCCCTCGGCCTTGAGCCGTTCCACGACTTTCTTCACGTCCTGGGTGCGGCTCTTGTGCGCCACCATCACCGCATCGGCGGTTTCCACCACCACCATGTCGTCGCAGCCCACCGCCGCCACCATGCGGTGCGTCGCGTGCACCAGGGTGTTGCGGCTGGATTCGAACATCACTTCGCCACGCCCGCTGTTGCCGTCGCCATCCTTCTCCGACACAGCCCACAGCGCGTCCCACGCGCCCACGTCCGACCACCCGGCCGACAGCGGCACCACCACGCCCTGGCCAAGTTCGGGCGCAGTGCCCAGCTTTTCCATTACGGCGTAGTCGATTGAATCCGACGGGCAGGCGACAAACGCGGTCTTGTCCACACGCAGGAAGTCGGCATCCACCGAGCGCCCTGCAAACGCCGCATCGCAGGCTGCACTGATATCGGGGCGGAAATGCGCCATCGCCTTCAGCCACACCGAGCCCTTCATCATGAAGATGCCGCTGTTCCAGAAATATTCGCCGCTCTCGACGTAGCGGGTGGCGGTGTCGGCATCCGGCTTTTCGACGAACTCGGCCAGCACGCGGGCGGTGTCGGTGTCACCCGCCAGCGGGCCGACGCGGATATAGCCGTAACCGGTTTCGGCGCGATCGGGCACGATGCCGAAGGTCACCAGGCGACCGGCCTCGGCCTGCGCCGCCCCTTCGGCAATGGCCTTCTGGAACGCGGGCACATCGACGATCACATGGTCGGCCGGCATCACCAGCAGCACCGGGTCCTTGCCCTCGGCCGTCGCGGCAAGCGCCGCCAGCGACAGCGCCGGCGCCGTGTTGCGGCCCACCGGCTCGAGCACGATCTGCGCCGAGCGCACACCCACCTGGCGCATCTGTTCGGCGATGATGAAACGGTAATCCTCGTTGCTCACCACCAGCGGCTGTGCGTCCACCTCGCCGCCCGCGTAGCCATTGAGCCGCACCACGGTTTCCTGCAGCAGCGAGTGATCGCTGGTCAGCGGCAGCAACTGCTTGGGATAGGACTCACGCGACGCGGGCCACAGCCGCGTGCCGGAACCACCAGAAAGAATTACCGTCTTGATCGCCATATTCGGACACCTAGAAAACGTTCGGAATGATTCAGGCAGCATCAGCTGCACAATGCAATATCCTTGTGCGGGCAATCATACTGCAATGCAGCATTACATTGCCATGAAGAAGTACCCGCTCCTGACCGGCAAGGTGCAGCGGCACGCAGCGCACTCACCGGACAAACCGGTGCCGAGTGCCACATAATGCACCCGGCTCCGCCCCCCAGCGCGGCAGCATGACCCGGTTCCCGATTCATTCCCGACAGGCAGGTGCGCCACCATGACCCATGCAGACACCCTCACCCATCTGCAGCGACTCGAAGCCGAGAGCATCCACATCATGCGCGAAGTGGTTGCCGAGGCCGACAATCCGGTGATGCTCTACTCCATCGGCAAGGACAGTGCGGTGATGCTGCACCTGGCACGCAAGGCCTTCTTTCCCGCGCCGCCGCCGTTTCCGCTCCTGCATGTGGATACGCGCTGGAAGTTTCGCGAGATGTACGGCTTTCGCGACCGCATGGCACAGGAGAGCGGGATGGACCTCCTCGTCCACATCAACCCGGAAGGCATCGAGAAGGACATCAACCCCTTCACCCACGGCTCGGCCATCCACACCGACATCATGAAAACCGAGGGCCTGAAGCAGGCGCTGGACAAGTACGGCTTCGACGCAGCCTTCGGTGGCGCACGCCGCGACGAAGAGAAATCTCGCGCCAAGGAGCGCGTATTCTCCTTCCGCTCCGCCCAGCACCGGTGGGACCCGAAGAACCAGCGCCCCGAACTGTGGAAGCTCTACAACACCCGCAAGCACAAGGGCGAGTCGATCCGCGTGTTCCCGATCTCGAACTGGACCGAGCTCGACATCTGGCAGTACATCCACCTCGAGGCCATCCCCATCGTGCCGCTCTACTACTCTGCCGTGCGGCCGGTGGTGGAACGCGATGGCGCGCTGATCATGGTCGACGACGAGCGCCTGCCGCTCAGGCCCGGTGAAGTCCCGATGATGAAGAGCGTCCGCTTCCGCACCCTGGGGTGCTATCCGCTGACAGGCGCGGTGGAATCCGAGGCCGACACCCTGCCTGCGATCATTCAGGAGATGCTGCTCACGCGCACGTCCGAACGTCAGGGACGCGTCATCGACCACGACTCAGCGGCGTCCATGGAAAAGAAAAAGCAGGAGGGCTACTTCTGATGGCACACGTCTCCGACCTCATCGCCAGCGACATCGAGCAATATCTCAAGCACCACGAACACAAGAGCCTGCTGCGTTTCATCACCTGCGGCAGCGTGGATGACGGCAAGAGCACCCTGATCGGGCGCCTGCTGTACGAATCGAAAATGCTGTTCGAAGACCAGCTGGCCGCCGTCGAAGCCGATTCGAAGAAATTCGGCACCCAGGGCGACAACATCGACTTTGCGCTGCTGGTCGATGGTCTGGCCGCCGAACGCGAGCAAGGCATCACCATCGACGTCGCCTACCGCTTCTTCTCCACCGACAAGCGCAAGTTCATCGTTGCCGACACGCCCGGCCATGAGCAATACACCCGCAACATGGTCACCGGCGCATCCACGGCCGACGTCGCCATTCTCATGGTCGATGCACGCAAGGGCATCCTCACCCAGACCCGGCGCCACAGCTACCTCGTCACCCTGCTCGGCATCCGTCATGTGGTGGTCGCAATCAACAAGATGGACCTGGTTGCCTACGACGAGAAGACCTATGACAGAATCGTCGAGGACTACCGCGCCTTCGCCGCCCGGATCGGCATCGAAGGGATGACCTTCATCCCGATGTCGGCCTTCAGGGGCGACAACATCATCCTCCCCAGCGACGCCATGCCCTGGTACCACGGGACGACGCTGATGGGCTACCTGGAAACCGTCGAAGTCGACGACACCCGCCTGCAGCGCACCCCCTTCCGCATGCCGGTACAGTGGGTAAACCGCCCCGATCTCGACTTCCGCGGCTTTGCCGGCACCATTGCCAGCGGCACCATCGCGCCGGGCGCGCGCATCCACGTGCAGCCATCGGGCAAGGAGAGCACGGTTGCCCGCATCGTCACAATGGATGGCGATCTCGCGCGGGCGGTGTCGGGACAGTCGGTCACCCTGACGCTGACCGACGAAATCGATGTCTCGCGCGGCGACGTGATGTCCGAAGCCACCGCGCCGGCCGAGATCGCCGACCAGTTCGAATGCACCATCGTCTGGATGCGCGAGGAAGCACTGCTTCCCGGCCGCCCCTACCTGCTCAAGATCGGCACACGCACCGTCACCGCCACCGTCACGTCGATCAAGCACCAGATCAACGTCAACACCCTGGAGCACATCGCGGCGAAGAAGCTGGAGCTCAACGCCATCGGCGAATGCAATCTCAGCCTCGATCGTCAGATCGCCTTCGACCGCTACGCCGACAACCGCGACACCGGCGGCTTCATCCTCATCGACCGGCTCAGCAACAACACGGTGGGCGCGGGCCTGCTCAACTTCGCGCTGCGTCGCGCCCACAACCTCCACGCCCAGCATGTGGACGTCGACAAGCACGCCCGCTCGGCCATCAAGGGGCAGAAGAGCTGCGTGCTCTGGTTCACCGGGCTGTCGGGCGCGGGCAAGTCGTCGATCGCGAACATGCTGGAGAAGAAGCTGCACGCCATGGGCTGCCACACCTATCTGCTCGACGGCGACAATGTGCGCCAGGGCCTGAACAAGGATCTCGGCTTCACCGACGCCGACCGCGTCGAGAATATCCGGCGCGTGGGCGAAGTTGCACGGCTGATGGCCGATGCAGGTCTGATCGTGCTGAGCGCCTTCATCTCGCCGTTCCGCGCCGAGCGCCGCATGGCCCGCGACCTGGTCGCCGAAGGCGAATTCGTCGAAGTCTTCGTCGATACACCGCTGGCGATTGCCGAGCAGCGTGATGTGAAGGGGCTCTACGGGAAGGCGCGCCGGGGCGAACTGAAGAACTTCACCGGCATCGACTCGCCTTACGAGGCACCCGAGTCACCGGACATCCGCATCGACACCACAAGCCTGTCGATTGAAGCGGCAGCCGATCTGGTGATCGCGACCCTCGAAACAAGGGGTGTTCTGCCAAGGCACTAAGTACGTTCGCCCCCGCTCCGGGCAGCGTTGTATGCGACCACAGCGGGGGCGAACGGCACCAGGCATGTCAGGGACTCGACACCCGGGGACTTGCGTTCAGTCGAACACCTCGGCGGCCGCGAGCGGCTTGCCTTCCTTGTCCTTGGCCGACAGCAAGGGCTCGCCGTCGAAATGCCAGTCGATCCCGATCGCGGGGTCGTTCCACATGATGCAGCGCTCATGCTGGGGCGCGTAGTAATCGGTGGTCTTGTACAGGAAATCGGCCGATTCGCTCAGCACCACGAAACCGTGGGCAAAGCCTGGCGGCACCCAGAACTGGCAGTTGTTGTCTTCCGACAGCTCGGCACCGACCCACTTGCCGAAGGTGGGCGAGTTGCGGCGCACATCCACGGCCACGTCATAGACGGCGCCCCGCACCACCCGCACCAGCTTGCCCTGCGGCTGCTGCAGCTGGTAATGCAGTCCGCGCAGCACCCCACGCCCGGAGCGGGAATGGTTGTCCTGCACGAAGTCGACATCCAGCCCGGTCACTTCACGAAACGTGCGGGCATTGAAGCTTTCCAGAAAGAATCCGCGGCTGTCGCCGAACACCTTTGGCTCCAGGACCAGTACTTCCGGAATCGCAGTCTGCGTTACTTTCATCAAAACACCCTTTCTTCGAGCAGTCGCTTCAGGTACTGCCCATAGCCATTCTTTGCCAGCGGCACAGCCAGCGTCTGCAGTTGTTCGTCGTTGATCCAGCCCGCACGCCAGGCGATCTCTTCCGGGCAGGCAATCTTCAGCCCCTGCCGCTTCTCGATGGTCTGGATGAACAGCCCCGCTTCGAGCAGGCTTTCATGCGTGCCGGTGTCCAGCCAGGCGTGCCCACGGCCCATCACCTGCACGTCGAGCGCACCCCACTCGAGGTACTGCTTGTTCACGTCGGTGATCTCGAGTTCGCCACGCGGGCTGGGCGCCAGCGACTTCGCGACATCCACCACGCGCTCATCGTAGAAATAGAGCCCGGTCACCGCATAGCGGCTCTTGGGTTTGACGGGCTTCTCCTCGAGACTGATCGCGCGTCCATCTGCATTGAACTCCACCACGCCGTAGCGCTCGGGGTCGTGCACCGGGTAGGCAAACACCGTCGCCCCGTCGCCGCGCCCACCGGCACCACGCAGGTCATTGGCAAACTCGTGGCCATAGAAGAGGTTGTCGCCCAGCACCAGCGCCGACGGACCTCCGGCAAGGAACTGCTCGCCGATGATGAAGGCCTGGGCCAACCCGTCCGGGCTGGGCTGCACGGCGTAGCTCAGGCTGATGCCCCACTGGCTGCCATCGCCCAGCAGGTGCTGAAAGCGGGGCGTGTCCTGCGGCGTGGAGATGATCAGGATGTCGCGAATGCCCGCCAGCAGCAGGGTCGACAGCGGGTAATAGATCATCGGCTTGTCGTACACCGGCAACAACTGCTTGGAAACGGCCAGCGTGGCCGGATGCAACCGGGTACCGGAACCGCCCGCGAGGATGATGCCTTTGCGTTGTTCGCTCATGATTTCACAGCCTTTCAAGGGCGCGTCCGGTGAGCCCACCGTGGCGCCATTCATCAAGCGGGCGGAAGAAGTTCCTGCCCGGTGAACACTACAGCGTTTCGTCCAGCATCCGCGCCACACCGTCCTGCCATGGCGGCAGGCTCAGACCGAAGGCGGCGCTCAGCCTGGTGGTATCAAGGCGAGAGTTGAGCGGCCGTGTGGCCGGCGTGGGGTAGTCGGTGGTGGGAATCGGTGCGATCTCGCCCACCTTCAGCGCCACACCGCGCGCACGCGCAGCCTCGATCACGAATTCCGCATAGCCATGCCAGCTGGTTTCGCCAGCGGCCGCCAGGTGGTAGGTGCCCGACAGCTCGGGGCGTGCGCGCAGGCTGCGCACGGCGTGGGCGCTGACGTCCGCGATCAGCTCGGCCCCCGTCGGCGCACCGATCTGGTCCGCGATCACGGTCAGGCGCTCGCGCTCGGCCGCGAGGCGCAGCATTGTCCTGGCGAAGTTGCCACCACGGGCCGCATACACCCACGATGTGCGGAAAATCAGGTGCCTGCAGCCGCTGGCGCGAATGGCCTCTTCACCATCGAGCTTGCTGCGGCCATACACCGACAGCGGGCCGGTGGCATCGTCTTCCTGCCACGGCGTGCTGCCGCTGCCGTCGAACACGTAGTCGGTGGAATAGTGCACCAGCACCGCCCCCCGGCTCGCGGCCGCCTGGGCCAGCACACCGGGCGCTTCGGCATTGATGCGCTGCGCCAGTTCGGCCTCGCTCTCGGCCTTGTCCACCGCGGTATGCGCGGCGGCATTCACGATCACATCGGGCGCAACCGCGTCCACCGTCGCCCGCAGTGCAGCCGGATCCGACAGATCGCCGCTCAGTCCATCCCTGCCCTGTCGCCCGAGCGCCACCAGCTCGCCCAGCGGCGCCAGCGCACGCTGCAGCTCCCAGCCCACCTGGCCGTCCTTGCCCAGCAGCAGAATCTTCATGCGTGCGAATCCTTCGCATCGCGGCCCGCGTAATTTGCCGACACCCACTCGCGGTAGGCGCCGCTCTGCACATTGGCCACCCACTCGGGATTGGCCAGGTACCACTCAACCGTCTTGCGAATGCCGGTCTCGAATGTTTCGGCCGGGCGCCAGCCCAGCTCGCGCTCGACCTTGCGCGCATCGATTGCATAGCGGCGGTCATGCCCGGGGCGGTCGGTCACATAGGTAATCAGGCGGCTGTAGCTGCCGGCCGCATCCGGCTTCAACTCGTCGAGCAGCGCACACACGGTATGCACGATGTCGAGGTTGGGCTTCTCGTTCCAGCCCCCGATGTTGTAGGTCTCACCAAGGCGGCCATTCTGCAGCACCGCGCGAATCGCGCTGCAGTGATCCTTTACGTACAGCCAGTCACGCACGTTCTGTCCGTCGCCGTAGATCGGCAGCGGCTTGCCCGCGAGGGCATTGACGATCATCAGCGGAATCAGTTTTTCCGGGAAATGGTAAGGACCATAGTTGTTCGAGCAATTGGTCGTCACCACCGGCAGGCCGTAGGTGTGAAACCACGCCCGCACCAGGTGATCGGACGCCGCCTTGCTCGCCGAGTACGGGCTGTTGGGCTCGTACGCATGGGTCTCCGCAAAGGGCGCCTCGTGCGCGGCGAGCGAGCCATACACCTCGTCGGTGCTCACATGATGAAAGCGGAACGCCGCCTTGGCCTCGCCTTCGAGCGCGCCCCAGTAGGCGCGCGCGGCCTCGAGCAGGGTGAAGGTGCCGTCGACGTTGGTGCGCATGAACTCGCCCGGGCCGTGGATCGAGCGATCCACGTGACTCTCGGCAGCAAAGTGCACGATCGCACGCGGCCGGTGCTCTGCCAGCAGACGATCGACCAGTTCGCGATCGCAGATGTCGCCCTGCACGAAGACGTGACGCGTGTCGCCGTCAAGCGACTTCAGTGTCTCCAGATTGCCCGCATAGGTGAGCTTGTCGAGGTTCACCACCGGCTCGCCGGTTTCGGCAATCCAGTCGAGAACGAAATTGCCGCCAATGAAGCCCGCACCGCCGGTTACCAGAATCACGCCTTTGCTCCCTGATCTTCCATGCTACAAAGATACCAGAGAAATATTGCATCGCACCAATTGAAAGCGCAATTCGTTCGAACAGGCAGAATCCAATCCGGACTATTTCCCCGATTTCGAAGGCACGGCGGCGCTTTCCACACGGAATCTACATTGGCTTGCCGCGCAGCGCGCTCAGATGCCAGTTGTAGACCTCTTCCAGCAGATGCGGCGTGTGCTTGCCCGGCGACTGATCCAGCGCACGATTGTAGTAGTCGCGCAGCGCCGGCTTGAAGTTGGGGTGGGCGCAGTTCTCGATCACGGCCTTCGCACGCTGGCGCGGCGACAGCCCGCGCAGATCGGCCAGGCCCTGCTCGGTGACCAGCACCTGCACGTCGTGCTCGGTGTGATCCACGTGCGACACCATCGGCACGATGCAGGAGATCGCACCGCCCTTGGCCTGCGACGGCGTCATGAAGATCGACAGGTAGCCGTTGCGCGCAAAGTCGCCCGAGCCGCCGATACCGTTCATGATCTGCGAGCCCATCACATGGGTCGAATTCACGTTGCCGTAGATGTCGGCCTCGATCATGCCGTTCATTGCAATTACACCCAGGCGGCGGATCACCTCGGGGTGATTGCTGATCTCCTGCGCTCTCAGGATGATGCGGTCGTGATAGAAATCGAGATTGGCATTGAGCTCACCGAGCGCGTCGCCGCTGAGCGAGAACGCGGTGGCCGAGGCGCAGGTCAGCTTGCCCGACTTGAGCATCTCCAGCATGCCGTCCTGCAGCACCTCGGTGTAGGCGGTCAGGTTCTCGAACGGGCCATCGTTGAGGCCGGCCATCACCGCGTTGGCGATGTTGCCCACACCCGACTGCAGCGGCAGCAGGTTGGCCGGCAGACGGCCCTTCTTCACCTCGTGCCTGAAGAACTCAAGGATGTGCCCGGCGATCAGGCGCGAGTTCTCGTCCGGCGGCGAGAACGCCGTGTTGCGATCCGGGCTGTGGGTCTCGACAATCGCCACGATCTTGCTGGGGTCACAACGCAGATAGGGCTCGCCGATGCGATCCGACACCTTGACCAGCGGAATCGGCTTGCGGTTGGGCGGCAGCTGGGTACCGTAATAGATGTCGTGCATGCCCTCGAGGCGGCTGTTCTGCCACGAGTTCACCTCGAGAATCACCTTGTCGGCCTGATCCAGCCAGGTCTTGTTGTTGCCGATCGACGACGACGGAATCAGACGACCATCCTCCAGAATGCCGGCCACTTCCACCACGGCGACATCGAGCTTGCCGAGAAAGCCGGACCACACGAACTGCGCAACGTGCGACAGATGGATGTCGATGTACTCCATCTCGCCGGCGTTGATGCGCTTGCGACACGCCGGATCGGACTGATAGGGCAGACGCATCTCGATGCCATCCACCGCAGCCAGCGCACCGTCGAGCTCGGGCGCCGTGGACGCCCCCGTCCAGACTCCGACCCTGAACCGCTCGCCCTTGGCATTGGCGGTCGTGATGCGTTCGGCCAGCGCTGCAGGCAGCGCCTTGGGATAACCCGAGCCGGTAAAACCGCTCATGCCGACATTGGCACCGTTTTGGATAAGGCGTGCGGCCTCCGCGGCCGACATGATCTTGCTGCGCAGGGCGGAACACTGGATACGGGATTCGCTCATCGTCTGCTCTTTCAGAAGGGGCCAAAAGAAACGCGCCATGCGGTGAGGCAATGGCGCGTGCTTCGATTGCTCGAAGGATGCCCGAGGCGTCCGAGGGAGGGGACAGCTTCGGGAGGGCAACGCTGATTCATGCGGGACGCAGTCTAGTTAGTGCTTGGCGTGCGCACAAACGAGCATTTATTATTCGACGCATTAGCAGAACTTAATCATCAAACCGTGATCAGGCTCCCATGAGCTACGAGCTCCCCAGTCTTGCCCTGCTGCGCACCTTCGAAGCCGCCGCCCGCCACCTGAGCTTCAAGAAGGCGGCAGACGAGATCTGCGTCACACCCGCGGCCGTGAGTCAGCAGATGAAAGCACTGGAAGATTATCTGGGCGTGCCGCTGTTCCACCGCCGGGTGCGGGCGCTGGAGCTTACCGAGCATGGCAGCACCCTGCTGCCGGGTGTGCGCGACGCCTTCGAGCGCCTCGCCGTCGCGGTCGACCATACCCGGCGCGTCACCCCCGGCCCGCTCACCGTCACTGCCCCGCCCTCGTTCGCCAGCCACTGGCTGCTGCCGCGCCTGCCGCGCTTCAACGTTGCCCATCCAGACATTGAGCTGCGCCTGTCGAGCACCTCAGACACCGTCGACCACAAGGGCGAGGCCGCCGTGCTCGGCAAGCTGCATCCAGCGCGCACGGAAGTCGCCATTCTTTATGGCAAAGGTCACTATCCAGGCTATGTGGTGGTCCCGATCTTCACGCCCGACTATGTGCCGGTATGCACGCCCGCGCTACAACGCGCTGCGGCACTCCAAACCCCGGCCAACCTGGCCGGACAAGTGCTCATCCACGACGACACACTGAGCGAAGACGGTCGCGACAGGCATTCAAGGTCGGGTTGGGCAGAGTGGCTTCGGCTCGCGGGCGCATCGAACATCGACAGTCGCCGGGGGCCGCATTTTTCCAACGCGGCACTTGCACTGGAAGCCGCCCAGGCCGGCCACGGCATCGCGCTCGCGCCGCGCCCGCTGATCGATTCACGCGTCGCCGAAGGCAAGCTCGTCGTTCCCTTCAACATCACCCTGCCCTCGCCCAGCACCTACTATCTGGTCATGCACGAAGCGATGCAGCACCAGCCAGCCGTCGACGCGTTTCAGCATTGGTTGCTGGCGGAAGCATCGGCGCTACAAAAGCGTCAGCTTTATCGCACCTGAACAAACAAACAGGACTGCACCGCCGCGCAGACACAGTTCGTCCCAGCGGTTCCAGCCCGTGCCCAGGTCGTCGATCTGCTCGGTGACCAGGGGGATGGTCTCCTGGTCGATGCGTGCATGGCTGTGTTCAAGGATGTCCCGCAGGCTTGCCGCCTCACGCATCAGACCGTTTACCCGGAATGCCGGACGCAGAAGCAGCAACCCGCCAATGAACGCCAGCATTTCGGCCAGCAATGCCATTGAAATCTCAGAGCACGGTGTGCAGCAACAAGGTTCGACCATCAATCACAACGGCCTTGTCATCAACGGCTGTCGCCTTGCGCGCAAACCCAATCACAACCTCCATACCCTGCGCATGTGCAAGGGTCTCGAGCTGGGAAATCGTGATGCCTCTCGGCGCCTGACCGCCCTCGTAACGGCTGATTTCAGACTGTTGAACGCCGCTGCTCGCCGCCAGGTCGCGTTGCGTCAGCCCGACCGTTTCGCGCAGTTCCCGCAACAGAAGGCCCATCTTCTCGGCGGCAGTCGCACCTTCGTAGCCCTCTTGAACCAGAGGATCACGAAGAAGTTCGTCTTCCAGCATACTCAATCTCATTGCAAAACTCCTGAAGGCTATGTTCGTTGGACTGCACGAGCGATCGCGGCGTTCAAAGCGCCAGCCGAGAGGGCCTCGGCGATGAAGTCATCAAACGCGGCGACACTCAGCAGTACCAATGCCCGCCCCTTGAGCACAAACACGGCGGTAACGCCACAGCGCCCGACACAAAGACTGATCGCATACAGGCGCTCTCCGGAACGAAGATCGTGGCGCCTGAAAGCCGAATCGAGCCGCCCAGCCCGAAGTGCTTCATGGCGCTTCCTGATGAGTGCACCGACCGCTCTCGAAAAATCGCCCCTGCGCGCATTGATTGCGCACATTTCAGCTATCGCATCCTGGTGGGCGTCGCCGTCCGTCATCATTGGCCTCCGATGAGATTATGGGCTTTTTCACATCAAATACAAGTTACTCCGCATTCAGCACCATCACCCGCCGATCGGTCTCGTTCCACAAACGCTTGCCCAGCGCCCGTCGCGCCTCGTCGTCGCCGTGGATCAGGCGCACTTCAGATGGCAGGTGGCGCATGCGGGTGACGAAACGGACGAGGTCGTTCTGGTCGGCGTGGGCGGAATAGCCCGACAGGGTGTGGATGGCCGCCCTGATGTCGATGCGCTCGCCGTCGAGATCGACGTAGCCGCCACGCGGCCCGTAGGTCTGGATGTCGCTGCCTGGCGTGCCTTTCGCCTGATAGCCCACGAACACCACATCGTGGCGCGGATCATGGAGCATGGCCTTGAGGTAGTTCAGCACCCGCCCGCCGGTGCACATGCCACTGGCGGCGATGACGATCGCGGGTTCGCCGCTGCGCGCGAGCCTGCGCACATTGGCCAGATGCGCCTCGTGCTCGTCGATGGCCACCAGCTGATCAAAGGCCAGGGGCTTGCGACCGGCGCGGACGCGGGCTTGCGCCTCGGCATCCCAGAAGGGTTGCAGTTCGCGATAGAGCTGGGTAAAGCGCCCGGCCAGCGGTGAATCGAGATAGATCGGCAGCTTTTCCCATGCCGCCGCGTGCGGGCCGGGCTTCCTGCGCTGGCGATGGAGAATGTCCTCGAACTCGTACAGCAACTCCTGCGTGCGACCGATGCTGAACGCCGGCACGATCACCGTGCCGCCATTACCCAGCGCCCGCTCCACCGCCGCCTGCAGGCGATCGCGTCGCGTCGCCCTGCTTTCGTGCACGCGGTCGCCGTAGGTGCTCTCCAGCACCACCACGTCTGCGCGATAGGCTGGTTGCGGCGCAGGCAGCAAGGGCGCATGCGGCGCACCGAGGTCGCCCGAGAACAGCACCCGCACAGGGGCCTCGTCCGCACGCCGGATCTCGCACTCGACATAGGCCGAGCCCAGAATATGGCCCGCGCGTTGCAGACGGATGCGGCAACTGGCCTGCGGACTGCTGAACACCGTGTGCCAGGTGCGCCAGGGCAGCGGCCGGATGCGGGACTCCACCAGTTTGAGATAGCGCTCGACCAGTTGCCGGTCACGGCTGATACCCAGCTCGAACGCATCGGCCAGCACCACCGGCAGCAATCGCGCCGAAGGCTCACTGCACAGGACCGGCCCCTTGAAGCCGGCCGCCAGCAACCAGGGAATACGGCCAACGTGATCGATGTGCACATGGGTAGCGACCAGCGCCTGAATACCATCGACCGCAAACGGGATGTCCGGCTGCCCGGCGCCGGCCTGGCCATCCGGCGCGGTTTCCGCCCCCTGAAACAGACCGCAATCAATCAGCAGGCTGCGCGCATCGTCGATAAACAGCTGATGGCACGACCCGGTTACGCCTCTGAAGGCGCCGTGATGAATGATATTTGCATGCATCGCGGCATTCTAGGGATGCAGAAGACCTATCTCAAGATGTCAAAGCAATAATTTGAACAATCGCTCACAGATCAGCAATTGAAAATCGCCACTTAAAACAATTTTGTCAGAATATTCATCGAGAGAAAGCAACTCGCTCGGCTAACAGGACCCGCCTCACCTAAAAACTGTCGGTTTTTTTTACACACGACAATGTATAAGGAAGGCAACTCAAACACCCCCACCAGCAAGCACTTGATTCATCTGTAATTATCTATACAACTAGGATCTGGAACGTTTTTTGCTATCAACTCCGCAACTGTCGAATTCGACATAACCGCAACATAGTGAGTGAAATCTCATGACATTCCAGAAAATCGCCGCCGCCATCGCACTCTGCGCCTTTACGCCGCTCTCGATGGCAGCCATCATCGCCAGCGACAACTTCGACTACGCCACAGGCGAAGTCGCAGGCCAGAACGGCGGCAGCGGCTGGGCCGGTGCATGGTCTGCCAACACCGGCGTCACACAGGTCGTTACCCCGAGCACCTCCCTCGGCGGCAGCAACGCCCTCCAGGTGACCGGCAACAACAACAATGCCGCCTACCGCCAGCTCAGTTCGGCCTTTACCGGCGACAACCTCTTCGTTGATTTCTACGTCCAGCTCGACGCCGGCGTTCTGTCTGCAAATGACTTCCTGGGCCTGTGGCTCGATACCGCCAGCACGGGCGATCACACGAACCGTCCGAACATCGGCATCAAGGCGGATGGAAGCAGTACCAACGACGTCTTCGTGCGCACAAACGGTACCGGTGGAAGCTTTGCGCGTCGTAGCGACATCGGCAACATCAACGATGTCACGTATCACATCGTTGGCCTCCTCTCGCGCACCGCACCGGGCAACTACACGAGCTTCTCGCTGTGGCTCGACCCGATGTTTGCGGACTTCAGTACGCCCGACGCCATCATGACCGGGAACACCGGCCTGTCGCAGATCAGCTACGTCGGCTTCCGCTCGGCCAACCTCGATAGCGGCGACGTGCTGCTGATCGACGGCCTCCAGCTCTCCACCACCTGGAACGAGGCTCTTCGCATCAGCGCGAGCCGCACCACTGACGTACCCGAACCCGGCACCGCGGCCCTCATCGGCCTTGGCCTGCTCGGCCTGGGTTTGTCGAAGCGTCGCAAGGCCTGAACGGACGCAAAGCGCAGCGCCCATCGCGGCGCACGGCATTAAGAAAAGACCGCTGCGGCGGTCTTTTTTCGTTTGTATCGGACAAGCATCCAGTTCCGGCGCTGATCCCGCGCCACGTCATCAGCCTGCGACCCGCAGAATGCGAACTCAGCCGGCCTGGGGAACCGGGCATCTCTCGCTAGCACCCCTGCGCGGCGCCAAGTGCAGCCCCCCCCTGCTCAGGGATTCACAATCCTGAAAATATCCGCGGATATCCTTCTGGAGTTGAATTCAGATTCCGCATGTCATTTTCAGGCTTGCGCCGAATGACGACCAGCAAGCTGAATTCAGCGTTGTCAGATCGCCCCCTTCCCTCCCGACCCAAGTACACGCCCATGAAAACCCTGCCCCTGCTCGCCACTGCTGCCGTGCTGTCTGCGGTCGCCACCCCTTCCTTCGCCGTGGTCTACACCATGACCGACAACCTGACCGGCGCCTTCAGTGCCTCAGGCTTCCAGGACGCAAACCCGAATACCTACAACATCAACGTCCGTGACCTCGACGGCACCGTTAAACTGTACACCCCGCCCGCCGGCAGCCACACGACCGCCATCAGCGGCAGCCTGCTGCTGAACCTCTTGCCCGGTTCGAACCCGGCCCTGTCTGCGCCGTGGGATGTCGCCTTCAGCATTCCCGCCATTGCCAACATCTTTACCGCCGTGCTGTCCGGCGTTGCAGATACCGGCGTAAGCATGTTCACCTTCCAGCCCGGCACCCCGGGTGCAAATGACGGTGTAGCAATTGGCTCCGGAACCTTCAGGCTTACCTATGATGAACAGATCGCGCCCGAGATCCAGGCCACGCTGTACGCACTGACCGGTATGGCGATGCCCTCGAGCGGTGCAGGCTCGATTGACGTTCTTTACAGCCTGTTTCAGGACGGCTTCGATCTGGAGATCCGCGAAACGGCCACGACCTGGCCCGGCTTCGGCGCCGCACTTGCAGCCATCAACAGCGCAGTCGGAAGCACTCCCAACCTGCTGACGGGCGACTTCTCGGTAAACCAGCTTCAGGTCAGCAGCACTCAAGTGCCGGAACCTACCACGCTGGCACTGCTTGGCATCGGCGTTGCCGGTCTGGGCACACTTCGCAGGCGCAGGCAGGCCTGACAATTCGCCCCCCTGTGCCTGATCCCGACAGCATTTGACAGCACCAAGGGCAACGAAACACCCGCATCCGCGAGTACTGCACGCACAAAAAAAGACCGCCGCGGCGGTCTTTCTCATGTGAGGCGCGCAACGATCAGCCCCGCGCATCCCCCCAGCGCAGATCGATGGAATCGTCCCCAACATAGGTGGCGTTGCCACTTCGATCAACGCAGTACTGAAAGGAGAGGATCTTCTCTTCAACCGTCTGACTTTCTCCCAGCCGTGTGTAGTCGAACAACACACTGCGCTCAACGCGCGAACCCGCGCGCAGGTGGCAGCCACGGCCGATCCACGTGGGACCAATCACCGAAACACCTGGCTCAATACGCACGTTAGAACCGATATAGCATGGCCCCACAATCGTCACGCTGTCCCACGCAATCGACGTGTTCAAACCCACCCACACACCGGGCTTGATCTCGCGACCCGGCATCTCCATCTGCGCCACCTCGCCGCGCAGTACGCGCTGCAGCACTTCCCAGTAGTCGGTCAGACGACCGATGTCGATCCAGTTGAAAAAGCGCTTCTGCGCATAGAACGGCACGTCCTGCTCGACCAGCATCGGAAAAAGTTCGCTGCCGATATCAAACTCGCGCCCCGGCGGAATCATGTCGATCACCTTGGGCTCAAAGATGTAGATGCCGGTGCTGGCGAGGGTCGAGAGGGCCTCTTCGGGCGACGGCTTTTCCTGGAAGGCCTTGATCTTGCCTTCGCTGTCGGTAACGACAACGCCGTAATTCTTGACCTGCTCGCGCGGCACATCCAGTGCTACCACGCTCGCCAGTGCGCCCTTGTGCCGGTGTTCGTCCAGCGCCGCGCCAATATCCAGATCGACGATCGCATCGCCGCACATCACAAGGGTGGTTTCGTCGAAGAATCCACCGAAGTCCTGGATCTTGCGCATGCCACCGGCCGACCCCATGGCCTTGGGCACAATGTCACCGTGCTCGCGCTTGCCCTCGTAGGAATAGCCGATCTCTACGCCCCAGCGATGCCCGTCGCCAAAGTAATTCTCGATCTTGTAGTGGTTGAACGCCACATTAATCATGATCTCGCGGATGCCGTACCTGGCCAGGTGCTCGATCAGATACTCGAGCACCGGCTTGTTCAGAATCGGCACCATCGGTTTCGGCAGGTTCTTCGTCAACGGGCGAACCCGAGTTCCCTGGCCTGCTGCAAGAATCATTCCCTTAGCCAAAATAATCTCCCTGAATCTTAAAGCCCAACTACAAATCATGGTAACAACTGACCAAACGCCGTTGCCGACCACCTGCGCTCCGTAACCATGAAACAAAAAAAGTGTTTCACAGCGACCTAAGAATGGAACGTTGCAAATATCGAAACCCTAGCGCTCTATCCAAGTGCTATATTTCCATGATGCTGCGAAGCAGCAAACCCGCATTTCCTATGTTCTTCATTCAGACCAGAGACTAACAATGGAAAAAAAAGAAGCCACTATTGATTTATTTATCGCAATGCCCTTCATCCACGACGTCAAAGACAGGTGGTTCACTCGTTTTGTGCAAAATCCACAGATAAAAATAAAAGTAATACCTGCTGGATACGAACACGACCGCTCACGAAAAAGCACCTCCGCCACCGAGTGGATCGATTACCTTAAGCATGCAATCGCAGTACTCATCAACGCCCGACGCAGCACTCAGTCCTCAAGGGTGATCGTAACCGGTTTCCCACAACTGGCGGTGCTGGTAGGACTTCTGAAACCGCTAATATGTCCAAGAGCCAAAGTTATAGCGTGGTACTTCAACCTTGGCCAATCATACACTGGCATCAAAGCGAAACTTGCGTCAACTGGACTCAACAATATAGACGTTATTGTTGCACACTCGACCGCCGAAGTTGATCTGTATGAAAGGTTGTTCTCCTTACCTAAAGGAAAGGTTACATTCGCACCGCTTGCAATAGACTACACATCCGTCGACGTTGAAGAGGACACTGAGCATCCCTTTATCCTGGCCTTAGGAACGGCAAATCGCGACTACGAAACGTTCTTCAACGCAGTAAAAGATATCGATATCGACGTCGTCGTAGTCGCCGGAAGGCACGCAATATCAGGCTTGGAAGTGCCCTCAAATGTAAACGTCTTGTCAAATATCAGCATGGAAGAATGCAAAATCCTTGCCCGACGATCGAGCATGGTGGTAATACCGGTGCACGATGTTGGTACGGCGGCGGGTCAAGTCTCTGTAATTGAGGCAATGGCACTAAAAAAAGCAGTCATTGCGACGCGCACAGTTGGCGTAGTGGATTACGCAAAAGATGGAGAAAACGCAATTCTTGTACCTCCTGCAGATAGTGGTTCTCTTCGAAAAGCGATACGCAAACTGGAGTGCGATGCCGCACTGCGTTATGAGATTGAAGCCAATGCTTTTGCATTCGTACTAGAGTCATGCACAGCGGAATCGTCGAGCAATAGAATCGAATTAATTATTAACGATATATTTGAAGACAATGACAATCAAAGTTAACGGCCAATACAGACGTATTCAATTCCTTGCGCACTAACGAGAGCAGGATCGAACATATTCCTACCATCAAAAATAAGCGGATTAACAAGACGACTTTTGATGGCGTCAAAATCAGGGCTTCGAAACTCCTTCCACTCAGTAACGATCACGAGTGCATCTGCGTTATCCAGCGCACTTTTAGGACGGCCGGCGTAGCTTAACCTTTTGTCATCACCAAATATTCTCTCGCACTCTTGCATTGCGACGGGATCGTATGCAACAACGGTCGCCCCCCTCTTAAAAAGTTCAGAAATAATTACCCTACTCGGTGCGTCTCGCATGTCGTCAGTGTTAGGTTTGAACGCAAGACCCCACATTGCAAACCGTTTACCTGCAAGATTCTCACCAAAACGATCGATGATCTTCTTGACGAGGACGTGCTTCTGCACTTCGTTAGCTGATTCCACTGCGCTAAGAACCTGTAGTGACTTACCATGCTCGCTCGCCGTTCTTATCAAGGCCTTAACATCTTTTGGAAAGCACGACCCTCCATAACCACAGCCCGAATATAGGAAATGCCAACCAATACGTGGGTCACTCCCTATCCCTTGGCGTACCAACTCAATGTCTGCACCCAGAGCCTCAGCAAGGTTAGCCAGTTCATTCATGAAACTGATACGAGTTGCGAGCATCGCATTTGCGGCGTACTTCGTAAGTTCTGCGGAGCGTACGTCCATGAACACCAATTTTTCATGATTACGCTGAAACGGGCTATACAACTGCCGCATCACAGAAACTGCTTTATCGTCGTCTGCACCAACTACAATGCGGTCGGGTCGCATAAAGTCGTCAAGAGCAGCTCCTTCTTTTAAAAACTCGGGATTCGAGACCACGCTAAAACCAAGGTCAGCTTCTCGAGCCGATAGCTCTTCCGCAATAACCTCACGAACCCTATCAGCGGTACCTACGGGAACTGTCGACTTATCAACAATCACCCTATACCCGTCCATATACCTACCAATGTTTCGTGCTGCGGCAAGAACATACTTCAGGTCCGCAGAGCCGTCTTCATCAGGTGGCGTCCCAACAGCGATAAACTGAACGGTCCCAAAACTCGCGGCTCGCTTTACATCGGTAGTAAATGACAGTCTTCCTGCAGCGACGTTGAGTCGAACCATCTCTAACAGGCCAGGCTCATGAATAGGAATGCCCCCGTCATCTAGAATCTTTATCTTCTCTGGGTCTACATCAAGGCAAAGCACGTCATTACCCACATCAGCTAAACACGCACCTGAAACCAGGCCGACATACCCGCTGCCTATCACCGTAATTTTCATATAAACCCCACGTACGTAAATTTACCTTGACCTGAACACAAGATCATAAAAAAACTTTTCTAAATAGCGCCTCTATTAAAACTTTATTTCGGTCACTAATATTGCCAATCTTTTCTAGCAAAGCATCTCTTTTACCTAGAAGTTCCGCAAGTTGAAATACGTTTTCAGAAACATCGTTATCAAGATTAAGTATTAAATCGGAAAGATCGTTATCTCTCAATATACTGGTAATTTTCACGTTATCGTTTCCATTAGCCAGAGGTATCGGCAACGTACCACTTTGCGCCGCCAACAACAAAACATGAAGCCTGTTACTAATAACAACCCTGGCTGAGCCGTAAACAGCAACGGCCTCAGAAATCGTGAGTTTGTGATCAATAAGAGAGGAATTCAAGCCCGCGTCACTCAATGCGCAGCATAACTGCCTCGCAGCCTCCGCATCAGACTCGACCTGGTAACAGACCTTAACCGCTCCACCGGCGAGGGAGGTTTCTTTGACCAGCCTAATCAAACTATTTTGAATAGGAGCCAGGTACTCTGCATCATGATTCGTCCCATAAGCATTTGATCTGAAACTTACCACCACATCCGTAGGAAATTCGGCACTCCCATTAAAACGGATTGGCTTGAATGACCACGCCAAATCGGGGAAATAACTAACGTTTCTGAATCTATACTTCGAGGCTATAGACATAGATTCATTGTCACGAAGTCCATAATAGCTAAAACATCTGCTCCCAAACGACTCAACAAGTGCATTTAGCCTGTCAAAAGGACCGATTGAAAATCCTGCTCGTATAACTTTACACCCAAGGGCTTTGAAGATCCCCAATTTAACGTACCATGAAGCTGCAGTCATGGCCTCCTTGACGCCGCGCCTAGACGAATGGCCCGGAGGTATAATCAAACTGTATTTCTCTTCGGGACCACAAAATTTATTAGATATCAATAAATGCATAAAACTAGAGTAAAAACGCCCTGATCTATAACGGGAAAAACGCTCATCATCCTTCGCACCAATGCCTTCAATAAACCACTCAGGCGTATTAGCATCGTTAATTACGACAACCCCATGCTTCCTGACATTAGTTAAGGTGGCTAGATTTATAAGCTGATCACCGGAGTTGCCAATTTGACTAGCCGGCATAAATATTATTTTCATATCGTTAGTCCCTTTTCAAACCCTAAAACTGCCTGACTTCAAGGGCGGCGATCTCTCTAACCTTTTGTCGCAGCACGCCAAACACGGAGTAAGTCATAAAAAGATAGTTAACCGCAAGCGAAACACTATACATAACGAGAGTAGTAACGGGCGTCATATCAAAGTAAAACGCTGACAGTAGAACACAGGTGACAAGCACAGCCCTCACGACATTAAATTGCAAGAATAGCACCTGCCTGTTTAGAACACTTAATACGTGCCCTAGTGGATTTGAAATAAATTGCATAAGAAGATAGATTGATAAAATAGATGCATACATACCTGCATCAACCCAATTAGCACCAAAAAATATTGGAAATATCTGCCGACCACCAATCATCAGCACCAAAGTGGGAACAACTCCAATAATGACCATTCTCTTAGCAACCGATACGGAGATTTCGGATATGCGCTTAGGATCCCCCTTCCCTATCCTAGAGATCTCTCCATAGAACGCTTGACCCGTAGATTGACCAACAAGCGTAATCGGAACCGCCATCGCAACCAACGCCAGCCCGAGTTGACCGGCAACCGCGGGGCCATAGACTGATGCAAAAAAGAAAATAGGCGCCTGTACAGAGTAGTTCAACAGCAATTGAGACGGCAACCGATAAATCGGAAAGTCACTATTTCTCGCAAGTGAATACCGAATATACTTAATTCTTATCTTCTTTAGCGGGACCCTTATTTTCGCTCCAAGCATTACACAAGACAATCCTTGCGAGAATACGTGCCCAACCATAAGCCCTATTCTTTGATAGCCCATCAACGCAAAACTGACTTTTAACGCACCTCCGACCAACGACATCGCGAGCTCAGCTTTTGCCATTAACGCAAAAGCTTTGGTTCTTATCGCCCAGTTTTGCAGTATCTCGTAAAGGCCTGCTGCACCAACTGACAAAACAAGCAGGGCCCAATATGGCGCCAACTCCGAAATAGAGATAAAGTCGAAAATCGCCTTACTAAAGAAAAAAAGTATTACCGCCATTAGTCCAATTGAAATTGAAAGCAACATCAAGCAGGTCAGTAACAAGCTTGACGCAGCGCTCCTAAAACGAGGCAGCGGTAGTGCAGCTGAATATCTTAGTGACGTAAATGGCGTAAGTAGGGCTGTTGCTGAAACGAAAAGAGTCAGAAGACCATATTGTTCTGGTGTGTACAAGCGTGTAACCACAGGAATGAACAGCGTACCAACTGCCTTTGCAGCACTTGACCCGACTGCCAAAACAAGCATATTTCTAAATACATCACCAGAATATCCGTTTCGATCTACAAGTCGCTTCAGAATTTTTCTTAACTTCGAACATTGGGCCATATATTTGCTCTGAAAACCGACGGATCCGACCCTACCTTAAAACCAGGACAAATCACCTGTTAAGTTGTCAACAAGGGCTTCGACCTATCACACTTCATCGAATTGAGATAACCCTGGCCTTGAACATAGTAACCAGCCCTTCTATCCATATACCATTACGTAGAAGCTCAATAAGATCGGCCATATTTGGCTTAATCCCATACAGTCGAGCATAAAGTTGCATCTGTAGCATCTGCCGAAATCGGGGCTCAGGGTGATGATGTGCTGCCTTAACTTTCGCATACGCAGCCCTAATATCACCTTCTTTCTTCAACGAAATTCGGTCGACTCTTGGCGTGTTATCAAAATTGTACGTAGCCTCATCAACAAGCCTAGCCTCACCATATCTTTTCAAGACTCTCATGAAGAACTCTAGATCCTGCCACGCTGGTAGTTCTTCATTGAATAAGCCTGAGTCGATGTAGTGACTTTTTGGCGCAAATATCTGATTTCCGACCGCGTTCCCATAAAACATATTATTGTATGTAACGACGCCAGGCTTTTTGACAACGCCAACCATTGACCCGTGAATGTACTCATTTAAATTGGAATACAAAAACGCATATTTCTTGTTACCACGCCATAGTTTTTCCCACTCTTTAACGAACAGTTCGAGCCGATTTGTGACAAATGTATCGTCGTCGTCCAACCCTGTAACGAAATCCCCCGTAGCCGCTTGAATCGCCCTATTGCGCGCACCAGCACCACCAAGCGAGGTTTCGTTCACAATGTATTTTATTCTTGGATCCGAACTCGAAATTTCCCGCAACAAATCAGACGTGCCATCCGTCGATCCGTCGTCGACAACGATCAACTCCCAATTTGTATAAGTCTGACGGCGTACCGATTCGACAGCAGTTCCAAGAAGGCCTTTTCTGTTCTTGGTGGGGATATAGACAGTGACCTTGTAATTGCCGTTGTTTTCCATTCTTATCTCCACACTAACTATTTGCCCGAACGAACTATCGACCTGACCATCAAAGACAATGCAAACGGCACGCCATCAACAAGGTAGCGCTTGGCAAGCCGCTTTGGCTCCTGCAGCACCCGATAGAGCCATTCAAGCCCAACGTGCTGGACCCAATCGGGCGCACGCTGGACGTCGCCCGCTACGAAACTGAAGCTGACCCCAACACCGAAATACCACGCATTCGGCAATGACGGCATCAGATCGTGAATCAGCACTTCCTGCTTCGGCGAACCCAAGCCGACAAATACGAGTTGAGGCTTCCAGCTCTGGAGCAGTGATTTCATCGAGGCCATCTCCGTGGGGTTCTTTTCGAACCCAAACGGAGGGCAGTGCGTCCGCACGCAATCTTTTGGCACGTCGTGCTGCTCCGCGAGGATACGAACTGCTTCCTCTGCAGCACCCGGATTACCACCGATCAATGCGATGCGTAATCCGGCTCTTGCGGCATTGACGTATAGCTGCACGAACAGGTCAGCCCCCGTGAGGCGACACGGCAAAGGTGTTCTCTGAAGTCGGCTGGCCCAAACGATTGGGGCGCCATCTGGTGTAAACAGGCTTGCACCGGTTACAAGCTCGCGAAACGCGAGGTCGTTGCGCCAACGGCGCAGGATGTCGATGTTTGGCGTAACAACCCAGCCGCCCCCGCCGCGACCGGCACTGTCTGTAATACGCTTCACGAGTTCGGTCATGGTCGTTGCTACGAATGGCAATCCGTCGACCTCAACCGTTTCCAGGCCCAAGGGCTTACGTGACCAAGTGGTGGGCTTATCTGATTCGATCATTTCGTATCCCGTTTGGTGCGAACCCAGGCAACCTGTCTGCGGACCAGAAAGCTTGTGTAAACGGAGAGTTTTGCCACGACATAGCCCGGCGCACGCACCATGTCCGAAAGGCTCAAGACATCGGCGGCAAATCGCGCTCTGGCTAACAGGATTGCGGTTATAAGCAACAACAGGCCGACGCTGGAAGCGATTACGGGTGCGGCCCATGCTGCAAGCAGCCACCCAGCCAGACTCAGTACAAGTACGCCCGACTGGACGATTGCCAGCAGTGCGAGTGGCGGAATGAGCATATCCACAATCTGAAGCGCCCTGCGCCAGTCAGCGCGACGCAAGGCTTTGGCCAGCAAACGGGGCCCTTCGCTGAACAGCAGGGACAGATGCCCATGCTCCCACCGGGTACGCTGACTTTTCTCACCTTCCTTGCTCGCAGGAAACACACTGCTCACCCGGGCTGTTTCGCAAAACAGCGGTGGAGCGCCCAGCTCGGCCAGGCGCACACCCAGCTGCATGTCTTCGGCAAGATGCCCGCTTGCAAAAGGTGCCTTAACCGCAACAGCCCAGGGAAACGCCATACCGGTGCCGTAAAGCCCGCAGGGAAGTCCAATACGGTGCATGCCACGCGGCCGAACCCAGTTCTTGACCCGCCACGCAAATTCTGCGACCCGCATCTTGAGTTTGGATTCGGGAGCCGTCATCAGGTAAAGAGCCTGCACCGGCCGGCCTGTGCTGTATGCCCTGCCAGCGATTGTGCTGATGCAGTCCGGCCCGAGCGCACAGTCCGCATCGAGCACAACGACCACATCCGGTGGCGTTGCTGCCAGATGCCTTACGCCATGGTCGAGTGCGTATCCCTTTCCGCGAAGTTCTTTATTAAGACGCTCGGTTACCTCTGCGCCTGCGATCCTGGCCTGTTCAGCGGTATCGTCATCGCAGTTATCTGCGACCACTAACAGTCGGTCGCCTTCGAGCATCTGGGCACGCGCCTGTTTCAAGGTGTGCAGTATGCCGCTCGACTCGTTGTGCGCAGGTACGAGCAAGGCCACGCGAGGTCTCGCTGACGGGGGAGCTGAAAGACGAGCCGGCAAGAGTGCAAGTGCGATCTGCGCAAAAAAAACAGCTGACAGAAGGGCGAGCCCGACACTAGCCACGATCAGCAGACCATACACTCCACCCGCAATCAGGCTTGCAATCTCAGGCATACGAACCTTCTTTAAACAGCTGGGCAAGCTTTACGGCTTCGGTATCAATGTCATGTCGTTTCACTGCCACCCTGTGCGCTTCATTACCCATTCGCACCAACTGCTCTGTCGGACACTGAAGACAATCAAGCATGGCCTGTGCCAGCAGGTCCACGTCTCCTGCGGGATAGAGCCAACCACTCTCGCCCTGCCGCACAAGCTCGGGCACGCCCGCTACACAGGTCGTCAGCACGGGGCGGCGCAGCGCCATCGCCTCCATGAGCACAACGGGGAGCCCCTCGGCAAAACTGGCGAGTACCAGCGCACGTGAAGCGAGGATCTCTTCACGCACCTGAGCACTGCTGATCCAGCCGGTAATGCGAACCTTTTGCTGGAGTCCAAGCTCGCGGATGCGCTGTTCCACCGGTGCTCTCAACTCACCATCGCCCGCGAGCACCAGTTCGAAATCCGCTCCATGGCTGGAGGCAATCGCAGCGGCTTCGATCAGCAGCAAATGCCCTTTCTGCTCGGAAAGACGACCAACGCAAACCAGGCGATTGCCCGCTGGCTCCAGATCCACATCGCGATAGAAGTCAGGCTCGATTCCGCAGTGCACTTCTTTTACTTTGTGCCACTGGCTGCTATCGACCCAGCGGAACAACTGGCTCCGGCAAAACGACGTGATCGCAACCACAAACCTCGATCGGCGAATCTTTTCACCAAGATGCAGAAACTCGGGCTTGTCGAACTCTTCCGGCCCATGCACCGTAAAGCTGTAACCCGGCCCACCAAGAGCCTCGACCAGCATCGCGACTTCTGCGGAGTTCGTACCAAAGTGCGCATGAAGGTGGCGAGCCTCTCCCGCCTGCAGCCACAGCAAGATCTGGCAGGCCTCAGCAAAATAGATAAAGTGAAAAGGCAGCGGTCTGTCGGAGCGCAGGCCCATGCGAAAGGCAAGCTTCAGGGCGCTCAATGCGCCAGCGGGATTGGACCGAAACACCTTGAACACGCTGGCAGCGAGCGCCTTTGTTCCACCCTTCAAGACATATTGCGTGCGACTTTTTTCCTGCGCGTCTTGCGGGTCAGGCGTTGGCTCGTCCCAGCCTCGCACCGCAATCCGTTGTACCTCGATACCGTTACGCTCAAGCGCGAGAATTTCCCTTCGAATAAAGGAGTGGCTAACTTTTGGATACTGATTTACGAGATAGGCTACTTTCACGACTGACCGGCCTCCGAACTTTCCTTCTGTTCGGCTCGATCAGATTTCCGAACAATCACACGAGCCGGATTCCCCACAGCAGCAGCGCCTGCAGGCACGTCTCGGAGCACGACTGCCATCGCACCGATACGAGCCCCCTTCCCTATTCGAACGCCACCCAGAATCTGAGCGTAGGCGCCAACATCTACATCATCCTCCAAGACCGGACATGGTCCATCAGGGGCCCGATTACCTAACGTGACGCCTTGCCTGAGCGTGCAGTTCGCACCGATCACCGAACCCGGATTAACGAACACACCTCCGAAGTGCCAGATTCGCAATCCAGGTCCAATCAATATTTCTCTAGGCAAACTGATGCCCGTCAAGGTTACAACCACCCTGAAGAGCACCTTGTACCAACGAAGAAGCCAGGTGCGCCTTAAGCCCTCAGGCGACTCTCCCACTCTGCGCCCAAAGCGGTACACCCAAATCGCCCATAAAGAATGCTCGCCCAGCCACGGCCGCTTGCCTTCACATCGGGCTACATCAGCCAACCAATTTAAATCCATCAACCATACCCCGATATTTGCTACTCGACCGCAACCAAGGAGCCGCCAATCTGTGAAGACTCTCCGCTTGTCCCGCTATAGGTATGCAGCACGACGGCAACTGCCCCAGCGGGCCAAGTGATCAATGAAGACTCACCGTCCGCCAGCTCACCACTGTCCGCTTGTAAAGCCCCTCCCGCGCCATACAGGCGTAACCGTAGCGCGGCGCCTCCTTTGCCCGTTGCGGTCAAACGGTACCGCTCCCCGGCTTGGGGCTTCGCCCAGGTTACCGTCGTAATACTCCGCCCGGACCGGTTAACCATCTCAATCCGTTCCCCAGCAGGTGGAAACAAGACCGCCTGCGCCCACGTATCAAACGCACCAGCGACACTTCCCCTTTCCATCCTCCACGGGCCGCGCATCGAAAGACGGTTGAGGTTGGTCTCCATCGTCATCGCGTCACCATTTCCATCAACCCAGCCAGCCACCGATACCACCTGCCGTAACGACGCTCTGATCAGGTCAAGATCACGTGCAACTTGCTTGTCCCATCCGCCCCGATGCAACTGAAATCCGCTACCGATCTCAACGTAAATCCCAAAAGGCGTACCGTGATTTCGATCAACTACGTATGCCCCATATATTTTCAAGGTCTCTACAACCTTACGCAGGTCGCTATTCGCGATAGCCTCCGACCTGAAACTCGGGGGGAGCATCATTAACGCCCCCTCTGGAATCGCCCCGAAATTGGTTTTTGCTGCGTCCCTGTCACCCGAAGTAGCTGGATAAACGTAGACAGGATCTGCGCTCATCGCGTTAAAAGTCATCGACATCGCTAGTGCGTGCCGGTAATGGCTAGTCCCGTCATTGATCTCGTGCTTGCGAATCAAGCCTCCGGTCGTCGGCACACCAGCAGCCCTCGCGCCCTGAAAATAGTGCGCGGGGTTTCCCCATCCTCGGCCATTAAGGTCTGTCCACGCGTATTGTTGAGCCCGCCACTGCCCCTCAGTTTTTGTGAGTCTATAGAACGAGTGAATACGCCCTGTTTCGGGGTCGACAATATCGGCGTGGCCATCGTTACCAGCCGCCGGGATAACGCTAGCGGGCCAGTGCGGGATAACAATGCTCGTGCGGTAAACCTCGGCATCCGGATCCCAAACTCCAGGCTTACCCGGAAGCGAAAAAATCTCGGCCGGCTTGTCCGACCGCTGAGCGAGAAAAACTCCGCTCGAGTACTTTCCTTCGCTTATCGATGGAAAATAGTCAGACTTCGGAATTTCGTAAGAGCCAAAAACGGGCGCTACCGGCCTGACATTCCACGGAGATGTTATGGCAAACGGGCTTAGATAATCTCCACTCACACCACCGGCGCGAACGATACCCTGAGCATTGACCAAGAGCGCAACTGAAAGAAATAGAAATCTAACCCTCATAGACCTGCACCACCGTTCGACTCCCGTCCTTTTGTTCTTGAATGGTTAAAACGACGACGACCCCATTCAGTGAAAAATCTCTCGAAATAGAAAGTTGAAATATGCGCAATGGCAAACAATACAATAAACAACAACGGTCGTTTAGCGTATTTTTCCATCAAAGCACCGGAGCCGAGCCACCCATCCGCCAACGGCAAATGCCACACATATAGCGCATATGAAATACTTGCAACATAAAGCAGAAACTTATTATTAAAGAACCTTGAAACAGAAAATGATTTTGATACAACAACTGAACCCACCCATGCGGCACAAATAACCGATCTAAAATAGGCTACATAGTTTTCAGCACGATCAGGCAGGTATAAACATGAGACACAAAGTAAAAAAAGTAACATCCAAAAGATAACTCGCCGCTTAAGAAACTCTAAGATCCGTAAACCCCCAGTTTTACCGCAAACAATCGCCAGGCAACCACCTGCCAAAAGATCGTCAATTCGATACCACGTTACACTGGAAGCAGTCGTGGAGTCAGACACTCTTATGGCGATAACCACTAACAGAAACAGAGGCAACACTAACTTTATCAATGCAGGCCTAAACAGAATAACCAAGCTTGCACCAAGATAAAACTGAACCTCAAGATCCAAGCTCCAGAAATGATCAATTGGCTTAACCAAGACCTGAGGTGGCAAGTTAGCAACAAAAAGATAATTTCTAATTAACTCATAGGGAGTTAAAGCTACAAAAAATGAAACTATCAGGATGCACAGCCAAGCCACTGGCAACACCCGCAAAAGTCTCTTTGACAGGAATTCGACGAACGTAGCGCCCGAGAGGATCTGTCTAGTAATCAAAAATCCGGATAAACAGAAAAAGAGTGCCATCCCCAGCATTCCAACTGAGGAGTTCAATCCATATCCGTTGACTTTTAACGGTAAGAAATGCGTCATGAGAACCAGGAGGATGCTTAACCCCCTGACACCATCTAACGCAGGCAGCCTACCGCGACTTAATGCATCTTCTCGCATTTAGGCGCCGATATAAGTAAGAACGCCACACCCATCGATACCGCCGAAAGTATGTGCCACTATTGAAAAGAATCGGCTTGAAAAACTGATCTAACTAGACGATCAGCACCAACTTCAGTCATGTGAACTTTATCGAAATAAAGTGATTTGTTTTCTTTGACTAGTGGGCAAAAACCGTCTTCGCACAACGCATCCATAACGCTAAAATAGCTTAACCCCTTTAGCCGTTTCTTAAAGCTTTGATCTAGGTCGAACCTTTCCTTCTTAATCATTCGTTTCCCAAGATCTATACCGAGCACATCCCCATACGCAAGTAATTGCGGAGCGCCGGTGAACCATTCTGGTGACGGACCTACGACATATATCTTCAATCCGTAATCAGCAGCCCATTCGATAAATTCGGCTAAGGGACCGATATCCGAATCCGTCCATCGCGCAAACAGCACCAGACCACCTATCTTTCCATTCCTATTATTTACTATCTCTTCAACAACGATATCATTCACGCGCCTTGTGATGTTAGGCCAAATCTCATCACGCCCAACCTTGTAGTCGACAGATGTTGCCTGCATAAATCTAGACATCGGGTACGCGCGCTCGAGAGCTCCCGTAATGTTTGCTGCCAAGCTATCGCCAACAACAAGATAAGCCCCTTTCGAGCCGCCTCCCCCCCCAAGACACTTCTCGCGATCAAAGTCATCAAACTTGGTACGAAATGTCATCATGCATACGCCATTCCTGAAAAGGGAATTGTAGTCGGTTCGCTCGACAAGTCTGTTTAATGCAACTTCATTCTTTTCCCACAAGCTGTTTGAGAACGCCTCGACTCCGTGGATAATAAGAACAGAACCTGCAACTAGAAAGTATGGAAAGAAACGCTGGAATTTTGACGAGCGATTTACCGTACTCTTTTTGGCCTGGAATCGCCTCTCCACAAGGAGATTTAACAAATATCCTGATACAAGAAACAACAACAGCAATAAGGCCTTAACTTTCAAGCCAACAATCGGTATAAAAATACTGACAAGGCAGACTACTCCCCAATGTGCTAAATATAATGAGTAGGATATATCGCCAATAAATGTAATAGGCCGAAGCTTCAAGAATGAGTTTACTAGTGAATTAACACCAGACCCAGCGATTAAAAGTGCCGTCCCGAACACTGGAGCGAGAGCTCCCACACCCGGAAAAACGTAGTCTTCGGCATAAAAAACATATGACAAAGCAAGAATGAAAGCACCGATCCAACTACAGAACTGCCGCACACGCACCGATATGGCATCTCTATCTACAAACGAAACCATAACTCCCGCAACGAACTCCCATGCGCGGTGCCACGAAAAATAGAACGCCCCTTGAGGGTCTGAATTTGTTGCAAATACTGACGCCGCGAATCCAACGACACAAATAAAACCGAAACTGTACTTCAAATTCACTTTGCGTTTAAGGATGTAAACGAGGACAACTGGAAATACCAAGTAGAACTGCTCTTCAACACCTAAAGACCAAGTATGGAGAACTGGATTCACAACATCAGGCGCAAAATAATCAATAGTTCCGGCAAAATATATATTCGACAAACCAAGCAAAGAATATATGCTTGACAAAAATAGATTCGGATTAAATTGTGTTGGCGTGAGTATCAAGAACACTGATGCCGTTAAAACGACAGTTACTGCCAAAGTAGGAAATAATCGCCAAGCTCTACTAATGTAGAAATCCTTGAAGGAAAATGTTCCTGCCTCAATTTTTCTTTGAATTAAACCTGAAATTACGAATCCGGAAATTACAAAAAAAACATCTACACCAAGAAACCCGCCTGACGGCCAGTTGAGGTTAGCATGAAATAGTAGCACCCCAAGAACCGCGATCCCGCGCAGCCCCTGTATTTCTGGCACTATCCAGGATTCTCTCCTAGCAATCGATTGCACAAAAAATCCTTATCAAAATGTGATCTTCTTAATTCTGAAAGCCTTGACGCCGTTAGAATTTAGTCTTTCAATAAAAAACTGGGATTTACAACTCTAACCTTCATGAGCCGACGCTAACGGGATAATAACTTTATTCGCTGCATGAACGCCTGCACCAGTTAAAAACCAAAAGTACCAATTGTAAACGAGGTATCCAAGCAAATTATCTGAGAATGACGTTATCGCGTACTGCATAACAAGTGCAATAAGTACAAACGATCCTAGTTTATTTTCCGTTTTATACTTTAGGATCGTTGTTATAACAACCAATAAAAGAATTAGGTAGGTAGCAAAACCAGCCAAGCCGGAATCAAAAAACAATTGCACATATACATTGTGCGCCCCCATCCTCAGGCCACCTGACATCGAAAAAAACAGCGGTGAGTTAGAGAAGAATCCACCCGTTCCATATCCAAATAGGTATTTGGCAGGCTCCATCCAACTCAGACCATCCTCCCAGATCAACTGCCGCCATGCGAACGAGTTCAGCTTTGCGTACTGGACGACCTCGTTACCTTCATTAAGGTCAAGAATTCTGTCCTGCACGCTGGGTATCATCAAGGCGAGAAAAGGCGCAATGCAGAGATAGATCAGGTACCTGCGTTCGAACATCAACGCATACATGAAAAAGATCGCAAAACATGCAACCCATGCGCTTCTGGTCTTTGTCAGCAGCAGCAGAAAGAGGATCAGCCCGAGGTAGGCCCAGATTGCGGGCTTGAGCTTCGCGGAGAACTGATACGCAGATGACTTCAGTGCGTAGAGCAGCAGCGACGCAACAGTGACGAGATAGAAGGCAAAAATGTTGGGGTGCGTGAAGGTGCTCTTTAGCCTGAAGTCGCTCATTGCGCCAAGGTTGGCTGCGACGTCGTAAAAGGCGTAGATAACGGGAAGTATCGACGAAAGCAGCACAATGCTGACACTTGACCGAATTCCACCGCTTTTCTGCACGTAGAAATACGCTACCAGAAACACGGCAAAATACGAAAGCATCGCCAACAGGGACCGTACGGCTTCGCTGAAGTTAGGAGAGTAAAACACCCCTGCTGCAAACACGCCAAGGAAGGCAAACCACCACACCAGCCCCTTGAGCATTTCCTTTGTGCGGGACTCCATGATCAGCATGCCCACAATCATCAGCACGGCGATATTGACCAACCCGCCCAAACCGATCGACAGACTGCCGATATCGACTTTTGTAGTGTCAAAGAAAACGTCTGCTGCAGAACGTGTGAGCAATATTACAGTGAGCAGAAAAAACTTATCGACCATGAAAACAATACCCAGCAGCAGCGCTAGAGGTAATAGCAGCAGCCTGCCCGCACTCTCGCCCATGATGGTTGCGTAAACAGGAATCACAACGCCTATTGCAACCGCGAGAACTGCCAGCAGGGCGTATGGAATACCTTGTTTAAGGCTCTCGGGGTTTCCCAGTAGGGCTCGAATGGTGGAGAGCTTGTTCATTACTTCAGATAGTTGCGTGAATTGAACAGTCATTACCTACCCCTTGCCGCTTACCAGGTAAGTACGCTGTTGCTCACTGACACTGGCAACAAGCTCGGCCATGAAGCGCTCCTGGCGCACATAGGCTTCGTCGGCTTCGGTGTCGGTGGTGATGAGCGTTGATACCCTGACGAGCATGCCGTCGGTACTTCTGCCTTTAAGGCCCTCGGTAAAGATATAGGCGCGAGTCAGCCAGGGGTTGTTAGTGTATTGATCACCGATGCGGATCCAGTAGCTCACGGCTTCGAGGCGATTGCGTTCGCTCACTAGCAGCCGCGTTCCGGGGATTGGTGGCGCATCCGCATTGATCTGAAAGCTTTGCGGTGCGAGATGCAGGGTGTTGAAACCCTGCGCGACGTAACAGACTTCGGGCCGGTGGATTTTGACGTCCTGCTTCTGGTCTGCTGCGTATGCCAGCGCAAGCATGACTTGCACGCCCTGCTCGTTTCCATAGGTGCGCATCAGTACGCGGTCGTAAGGCGTATTGGTAACCCTGTCGCCCTCGGTGACTGCAAGATTGACCTGGATTGCGGCAGACTGCAGCTGGCGCCAGCCGGCCACTTGAGCAGGCACGAGCCGCTCGAGATCTGGGATGGCTGCGCCCGGGGTGGTTTGCGGGCGCAAAGCGATACTGCCGACCATCGCCACGACAACGAGGGCGACGAACATTGCCGTTGCACCGGCGTGAATGCGAGGTGCGTCTTCATGAGCTCCCGAGGCGTCGCGATCTGCCTCAGCTTGAATACGATCTCGGCTTGATGGCACCCCGGATTGCCTGGATTTGCGCTCGTCGCCCATCACCCTGCCGATTACGGCGTCTATTGCCGTGATCAGTGCGAGCGCACTGAGGAAAAGCACCATGCCGGAGAAATCGTGCAAGAAGCCTTGCCCCGCATCGTCGCCCAGATAGTAGGTAATCAGTACGAGGGTCATCACCCTGATCACGTTTGCGGTGATCGAGATCGGAACAATTGTGATTGCCAGCACCAGATTGCGCGCGAGCGATGGGTGGCGGACGACGTTCATGTACAGCAAACCAAGCGCTTCGAGCGTGAAAAGCGAATGCAGACCTGCACATGCGTCAGCAACCAGAAGTTTGTATTGCCCGATCGTAAGAATGACGCCGCTGCGTGCAACTGGATAACCCGCCCAGTAAAGAACGTGTTCGGAGATGTAGGAGACGACCATCTTCATGGGCTGAGTGACCGCATCCACAAGCGAAGCTGGCAATGGAATCATGAACAGCATGAAGAACAGCGGAAACGCCATGACGCTCAGCGCCTTGCGCCCCTTGGCGGAAATGGCAATGCCGGCCAGCACCCAGACAAGCGAACCGATTTCGAGCAGGTAAACGCCTTGGGAACGCCCCAGTGCAAATGCAACCATGCCGACAAGCGTTACAGCGGCGCCAAGCGCCCGATCGTCATGCTGGCCGGGCAAGCGCCAGAAAGATGGCCACTTGCGAACCACTAGCCACAGCGATACGCCCGCGACAATCGGCCCGTGTGCCTGCTGGTCCGAACGCCAGATACCCGTTATAAGGTCATGAAAACTGGGCGCATAAAGAAACGACAGCGCCCCGAGAATGCACAGCCACAAGAGATGAGCGCGGATAAAGGGTGCGATGCCACCCATCGCAAGGCGCGCCGGGTTGGAACGAGCGCGCCCGCTCATTTATCGGCCTCGGCCGGTAGTCGGGCCATCGGCTTGGGTCAGTACCGTACCGACGATGCTTGCCCCCGCATCCCGCAGCGCAGCGCAGTGTGCGCGAACGGCGCGCGTACGTGAGACGTTCAGGCGGCTGACGACAAGTGCCGCACCAGCACGTACGGTCAGTGTATTTGCGTCGGCAAAGCGCGCGGCAGGCGGCGTATCGATGAGGATGACATCGTATTGAGGTGCGATCTGCTGCAAAAAATCCGGCAGCAATGCACGAGACAGGATCTCCTGCGGGTTTGGCGGCAAGGGGCCAGATGCGAGGACAGACAGATCAACCAGGCCTGGCACCTTGCATACAGCCTCGACACCTGCACGGCCGGAAAGGATAGTGGACAGACCGGTTCGGTTATCGAGACCAAATAGACTGTGCTGGGCAGGTTTCCGCAAATCTGCGTCGATGATGAGCGTGCGCTCACCAAGTTGAGAGAAAACCACACCCAGATTGGCTACGAGCCAGGAACGGCCTTCGCCCGAATCGGGGCTGCTGACGACCAAGCATTTATGCGAGTCGGTCTTGTCGAACCAGCGCAGCATCAACTGGCTGCGCAGAGCACGCAGCGCCTCGACCGCAGGCGAGAAAGGATCGTAGGCGGCGGTGACCGCTTCGCTAACCGGACTGTCACCGCGGCGCAAGTACGGATAGTCGAACTGCCGGGACATCGCAAATGCGATGTCGTCGGCGGTGAGCATGTTGAGCTTGAGTGCAGCCTCGCCAAACATGAGATTTTCCTCGCGCTGCAAGCGAAGAATTTGCTCGGCTTTGTCGGGCGTCAGGCGGCCGGCATCCATGAGGATGGCACCGATCGATCGATTTACCATTGCATCCAGAGGCTTGGTGTTGGGCGCATTCATGTCGATTTCTCTTTAGACGGCAAAGCCGTGCTTGCTGCTTGCACCGCCGCAGTCGGGAATTCCGCCAAGAAATGGCAGGCCAGGTATCTCAGTGAGGTCGTCGGTGCCGCGCAACCGCGGGTCGCGCAGTTCGAGCAGCAGTGCCGCACCAACTCCCAGAATGGCGCCGACCAGCATGCCGAGCGCAATGATGATCAGCTTGCGCGGACCTGCTGGCAGCAGTGGCTGGGTTGCGGGCGTGAGCACGGCTACATTGGTCTGCTGCGTCTGACTTTCGAGATTGCTCTGCGCCAGCCGCTGCGCGACGAGATCATAGGCACGCTGTGCACTGTCAACATCGCGCTGAAGCACTGCGATCTGGTCACGGTGCGATTTGAGTTCAAGCACTCGTGCGCGTTGTGCCTCGACAGCCGCGGCGATCTCGTCCTCGCGGGCGGCACTGATGCGCAGATTGGTACCCAGCGAGCTTGCCACTCTGCGGATTTCGGTTGCGACCCGCTGGCGCAGCGCATTCAACTCGGCGTCGAGCTTTGCCAACTCCGGGTGATTGGGACCGAGTCGTGCAGCTAGTTGACCCCGCTCGGCCTCACGGCGTGAGATGTCGGACTTGATCCCGGAGATGAGCGGGTTCTGGCTGACCTCGGGCATTGACTCTGCTGAAGCCGCTTGCCCTTGGCGGGACTGGCTGTCTGCACGCTGCCCCTGCACCATGACGAGTTGGCTGGAGAGCTCTGCAAGGCGGGCGGCTTCGGTGTCGAGACGCCCGTCGGCGGCGATGATGCCGTTCTCCTGCTCGTAGCTCGAAAGGCGATTCTGGGCAAGCTCAAGGTTTTCACGCAGTCCCTTGGTGCGCTCGTCAAACCACTGTGCATAACGCCTTGCGGGCTCGACCTTCAGCTCGAGTGTGGTGTCGATGTATGCCTGGGCAAATGCGTTGGCCATGGCAGCGACAAAAGCGGGGTCTTCACCGGAGAAACCGATATTGATGACGCTGCTCTCCCGGGACGGGCTTACGTCGAGCTTTTTGCTTAACGCACTTCCGAGCCAGGGTTCGATTTCGCCTACGCCACCGGTGGCCGCAAGCCACTGTTCGCGGGCCTCTGGCACGGCACTCAGCCCCGTCAGCGTAACCACTCTTTGCGCAACACGATCCGAGCGGATGATGTCGACCTGAGTTGCCATGTAACCCGATGCCATCTGCGTGGGAATGAAGGCTCCAAGGATGGGATCCGCCGACTTGACGTCTACGACCAGCGCAGTTCTTGCTGTGTAGCTCTTGGGGATGAACAGGCTGACCACGAGGGACGTCAGCGACACGAGTACAAACATGCTGAGAATCAGCAGTTTGCGCGCTTTCAAAATGAGTAGCAGCTGTTGTATCGACATGCTTGCAGGCCCCTCAGAACAGACTTTCTTTTACGTAAATGACGTCGTCCGCCGTCAGCAGGTCGTCCAGTGTCGGCTCGAATACTCGAACTTCTCCGTCTGCTTGGCGACGATGCACGCGCAATCCGCGAGTAGTCCCCCTGACGGTCGTGCCACCACCCAGCGCGAGGCCCTGCATGATGCTCATATTCCGTTCGAGGCGAAATGAACCCGGACGCTGTACTTCGCCATAGATATAGAAAACCGGGGCACGTTGAACGTAGATAACATCTCCCCCTGAAAGCTGCATATCGCCGGAAGAATCGTCACTCATGAAGAGTTGAGGAATATTGATCTCGTGACGGACTGGCTTGCCGCCTCGTGTCCCACTCAGCACAGCGACGTCCGCGCCTGTAGGTGCAATACCACCTGCAGTCGCGAGCATGTCGGTAAGACGCAGGTTCGCGGTTTCCATCAAATAGCGCCCGGGCCGGTTGACCTGCCCGAGGACCGCGACCTGGTTTCCCTGCATTCGGACTGGGAATACGTTGACTTGGGGCTGAAGCACGAAACCACCGTCGCGCAAACGGGAAGCAATGACGCCTTCGGCAGCAGCTGTGCTCTTTCCGCCAACCGCTACTGAGCCGAGTAGCGGGAATGTTAGCGTTCCGTTCTCGGAGACGCGGGTTTCGGTGGTGAGATCGGGGTTCTGAAACACCGTAATCCGAACGATATCGCCCGCACCGAGCAGATACTCGCGCTCTCCCGATGCCGAAGCCGACCCGGCGAGGACGAGAAGAAAGGCCGTTAGCAAGCTGAGAATACGCATAGTCGTGTGTTCTAAAAGTGTGTTGTGACGGTCGCCCTTGAGCGACGTGAATCCAGGCAGGCGGGACTGCCCTTCGCTCGTGGGGAATACCGCTTCAATTGAATCGGACAGAACCTTTCTCAAGCGCATTGCGAACGGACTGATCTGTTCCGGATGTCTCATCCGCGAGGGACTGGGCGGAGGCAGCTGCGGAGGTTTCAGAGGCCTCGGGTTTGAAATCCCCGATGTACTCAACACTCGCAAGGTCACGCAAACGCTTGACTTCAGCTCTGGCCAATTCAACCTTTGACTTGTTTAGCAAGTATTGCTCGATAAACGGGCGCGCCTTGTCCTGGCCGATGGGATCGTCGCGAAAACTGGAAAGCAACAGGACTATTGCGCCATTCGGCGTGCGACTGATGGCAAGCTGACCCGCACTGAGCTGCGAGAGCCCCCCAAGAATCTCAAGTGGCAGCTGCTCCGCCGGCTTGATGGCCGCACTCGCTACGTATGTAATCTTCTGGTCATTCAACCAGGCTGCCATCTGCTGCAGATCCGTCACACGCTCCACCTGCTCGCGCACTTCGTCGTAACGGTCGGCAGGAACACCAATGTTGAGTTCCTTCAGATCGTAAATGCGCCGATTTGCGAAAAGCCCCGGATTGGCGTCGTAGAACGCGCTGACTTCAGAATCGGACGGTCGCGCACCAAGGCCAATGACCTGTTCTGCATATGCGCGGGCAAGAATCTCACGGCGGGCAACTTCCATCGCCAAGACCACCTTGGGGTCACGGTCGAGTTTTCGATCCTTTGCCTGCTGCACCATCAGCTCTTGGTCGATGAGGCGCTCGAGCGCCGCTGCACTGAATTGCCTGACTTTGTCAGCAGGCACGTTTCCAGCCCGAGCAAGGACTTCGTTGAGTTGATGGACCGACAGGTCTTCGTTATTTACCTTGGCAACAACCTGCGATGGCGCACGTGGAGCCCCCTTGTCGGCACCACACCCCGCCAGCACGCTCAGAAGAAACACTCCACACAACGCCGTCAACCGAATCGATCGATACATTCACTAACCTCGCGCCTGATAAACCTGGCTAATCGCAAATGGCATCTGCAACCTTGTCACACGACCAGCATAACGACACGCTGTTGAGGGCCGATGACAAACATGAAGACGATGGACAGATGCGCCCGATCACTTTCGGATCACTACAAGCAAACTTCGCGCCGCCCCGACACTTTCATGCTGCACCGCCACTCGGCACGATCGAAGCAAACGCGTTTCAGCATAGAAACGGGGGATCCCGGCGCACTGAGGCATCCGCGTTTGTGCGCCGCAACATAACAAGATCATAAAATCGAGTCAAGGGTCGTTACCGGGAATGGCGCCCTCAATCAGACCAACGCCGCCTTATGGGCGCACCAGCGATGTGCATAACTTGTCGAATATGCACGCTTGTAGCGCACCTCACATCACTAGTCAGAAAGTAAAGGCTCCCGACACCCAGAAGACTTCGGCCTCGTACTCTCGCGACTCAAGGACTGAGGTGCGACGGTACTTCTTCAGTCCGGCACTGAAATTCAGCGCGCGCATGTACTGATAACTCAAGTCCAGTCCGTAGGTCGTGGTGCGATCATCCCGCTCAGAGACAAGGCCGTCGAAACCAAGCTCTGGGTCGCCACCGTAATCGCGCGTTCGAACCTCGATGGTACCGCCGAGGCGCAGCTTGTCCGAGATAGACCAAACAGGCGCAATGGAAACAACACGCGTGACCGCATAGTTGGCCACCAGATCTTCCTGTGCCCCGATCTCGCGCCGCCACGAAAACGTCACTGCAGTCTTCGCAGTTGGCACCCAATGCAGTGCAAGGCGCCCTGTATAACCCTGAAAATCACGATTCGGCGCCAGGTCGTAACTTCGATCGCTAAAACCGAAATAGCCAGAAAGCCTTAGCGCGCCCGTCAGTCTCCAGTCACCAGCGACACGAACGTCGCGCTGCTGGTAATCGCGAATTGATCCCGTCTCTTCAGGTCGGTTCGGATAGCGGCCATCGGTCTGCCGTGCAGTGAGCACTAAACGATTGCCTGACGCAGGACGATACGTGAGATTCACATCAACATCCCGGCTATCAAACTCTGACAATGGACTGGCGTCATCCAGGTAACGGTTGCGCACCCGGACAGCCCCAGCACCCACAGCCCAATCCGGATGCCACCAATAGTTGGCGCTCGCGGTGGTCCGCACGTAGCGGCTAATCGTTTGACTGGTTCCTGCCGTGTCATCAAAACTGGACATCGCTTCAGTGTAGCCGTGACTGAATACACCGCTCCAGTGATTACCCAGTTGCCAGTCCCATGCCAGCCTCAGACTTGGTGCGCTGTAATCAAGGTTGTCATGGACCGCGTAGGCCGAATACTTGACTCCGAGATCTGCCTGGAGCCGCTGACGACTGAAGACTCGATCGAAAGCCGCCGTTACGCCAGTCACACTGACGGTATCAGCGCGCTCTCCACTCGCCGGCTCAACCCCGTCGGCAAGGCGGTACAGATTGCTGTCGCGAGTCACAGTCTGCGATACACCGAAATTGATAGGATCAGCTTCATCCGCCCACGCCGGCACAAACGCCACAGCCAGCGAAGTAGCAACTGCGGCGTGCACGATTCCAGTCAGGCTGTTCCTTGCTGTATCTGTCATGGCTCCGGAGTTTATCGACTCCCCTATTACGTTCTCGCGCGTTCGGCATTGCCTTCAAAGCCTTCATCCGAGTGACATGATCAGGATGCAGACTACCCCCGGATTCTGCACGACCGGCCCCATCAAGTCACGACGAAGTTGCTGCGGGGCATCACATGACCGTGTCGGCATTTTTTACATTGCAGTACTTATGACATCGTGTAACATCCGCAGCGGAGGTTGTTGCATCGCACAACCAACTGATCAAACTCGACATTCCCTCCAGCATGAATTTCGGCACGGTTCGTGCTTCACACCTCAAGACGCTTACTGATGGTCAACAGACCCGCGGCTCGAAGCGCCAACAGGACGATGGACGTTATTACCCCCGACATACCATCAGGAGAATTTATTCATGAAGCTCAAAAAATCAGTCGCAGCCCTCGTTCTTGGATTGAGCCTCGCAGGTAGCGCCAGCGCGGCCGTTTATGACATGGGCACAATCACCCCGGGCACGGTCCTCAGTGATTTCAGCAGCACGTTCGCTTCCGGAACCAGCTTCACCGACACCTGGAATTTCTCGATTGCCACCCCTCTCGAGTCGGCCGGCTGGATCTCCAACGTGATTCTGGGAAGCTGGTACAACATCACCGGCCTGAGCGCGAGCCTTTTCACGTCAGGCGGCATCGAGATTTCCGATCTAGGCACAAACCCGCAAAGTACCGCTGACACGCTCTTCGGGACGGGCACGTTCGCATCCGGCGACTACTACTTTGAAGTGTCGGGTACCGCAACCGGATCGCAGGGTGGTCTGTACGCCTTTTCCGTGACCACTCAACCGGTGCCGGAGCCGGGAACCTATGCAATGATGCTGGCCGGCCTGGGGCTGATCGGCGCAGTGGCCCGCCGCAGGATGAGCGACAAAGCCTGACACTCGAAACCACCGCAGACCATCCATCTGCGGCAGGCTGAAACACGGGGGATCGCGGCCGGACTGCCGGCCGCGTCACCCTTTTTCTCGACCAGTGCCCGTGCTTCGTTACTGAAAAGGCCAGGCACGGCACCGAAAATGTCTCTTCAAAACCTGTGCAAGAACTCGCAATGCTATACTCTAAGCATGTTGCATAGCAGCAATGACTAGGAATAATGCGTATGTTCGCAGCCATCGACAGACAGAACGTACTCCGTAGAAGCAGCTTCACACTGACGAGTGCGATCGAGGCATTCCTTGACCCTGCGATCATCGTCTCTGTGTTGCTTTGCAGTGCGCTTTACTTCAATGACCGCATGGGTCCTCACTACCTGATACTTTGCGCGCTCTCTTTCGCGCTCAGCTTTCCGGGTAACGTGGCCTTTCATGAAATACCGCGCAGGATGCTGCGCAAGCAGTTCTCCAACTGGCTGCTGTTCGTCGGCATCCTCGGCACCTTTGGGGTGGTGTCCGGTTACGTCCATTACTTTCCGCAGGATCTGCTCCTGAGCTGGGCTGTGATTACGCCGTTCGCGCTGATTGGCAGTCATGTGCTGGTGCGCTCCACGCTGCCGCGCGTCATCTCCATGGGGCAAAACCAGCGGGTCGCAGTGGTTGCGGGCGTGAACGACATCGGCATTCGCCTGACGCAGCAGTTTCGCGACAACCCCTACCTGGGCACGAAGGTGCTGGGCTTCTTCGACGACCGCAGCAGCGACCGTCTGCAGCCGACGAATGGCGTGCCCATCCTCGACACGATGAGTCGATTGGCCGAGTTTGTTAAGCGCCACCACGTCGAAGCGATCTACTTGGCGCTTCCGATGGCAACCCAGCCGCGCATCCTGCAACTCCTCGATGACCTGAAAGACACGACCGCGTCGATCTACTTTGTGCCGGACATTTTCGTGACCGACCTGATCCAGGGTCGCCTTGACAGTGTCGGGGGCATGCCGGTCGTTGCGGTTTGCGAAACGCCGTTCACCGGCTTCAGCGGCGTGATCAAGCGTGCATCGGACGTGTTGCTGTCAATGCTGATCCTGCTGATGCTGACGCCGATCATGGCCGCGCTTGCGGTCGGCGTAAAGATGTCGTCCCCCGGCCCGGTGATCTTCAGGCAGCGCCGTTACGGGCTCGATGGAAAGGAGATTCTTGTCTACAAGTTCCGCTCGATGACGGCCACCGACAACGGTGCGGTGGTGAAGCAGGCCACCAAGAACGACCAGCGCATTACCCCGTTTGGTGCCTTCATCCGCCGTACCTCGCTGGACGAGCTGCCGCAGTTCGTGAATGTGCTCCAGGGCCGCATGAGCATTGTTGGCCCGCGTCCGCACGCGGTGGCGCACAACGAGACCTACCGCAAGCTGGTGAAGGGCTACATGGTGCGGCACAAGGTGAAGCCGGGCATTACCGGCTGGGCGCAGGTCAATGGCTACCGCGGCGAAACCGAAACGGTGGACAAGATGGAAAAGCGCATCGAGTACGACCTGGAGTACCTGCGCAACTGGTCGCTGAGCATGGACCTGTGGATCATCATCAAGACCGCGCTGCTGGTCATCAAGGACCGCAACGCCTACTGAGCGGGCGGTCCCGGCGGCGGCTCAGCGCGCGAGACTCAGGCCACCGCGCCTTCCGCACCCAGCGCCGGCAGCACCAGGCGGAACACCGCCCCCGGGCCGGTGTTGCGCAGTTCGATATAGCCGTGGTGCTGGCGTGCCGTCTGATAGGCCAGATACAAGCCGAGCCCGGCGCCACTGCCAACGGCGCGTGTGGTGAAGAATGGCTCGAATACATGCTGGGCGATGGCGCTGTTGATGCCCGGCCCGGTATCCGCGATTTCCAGCCAGGCCATGCCGCCCGAGCAGCCGGTGCTGCAGCGAACCACCCCACCCTTTCCGGCCACCGCCTTGACCGCGTTGTCGAGCATCTCGTCGATTGCGACGGCAAGCCCGCGCGGTGAAACCATGGCGACCGCATTGGCCTCGCACGACACGTCGAACTCGACCTCGGCCGGAGCGCTCGCCTTATAGGTGAGCAGCACCTCGTCGACGATGCGATGCAGTTCGGTGGGCTTTGGCTCTTCTTCGGCACCACCTGCGCTGCAGCGCAGGGCTTCGACGATGCGGTGGATTCGATCCAGCCCGGTGCGGGACTCCGTCAGCAGTTGGGGCGCGTCTTCACGCACGAAATCACGATCGGCGCGCTCGCAGGCGCTATTCCATTCCGCAGCGGATGCACCCTCGGCAACGAGCCTGTCGGCGACCTCACTGAGCTTCACGAGCTGCTCGCAGTAGCCGCCCAGCGCATTCAGGTTGCCACCGATATAGCCCAGCGGGGTGTTGAGTTCGTGCGCCATCCCCGCAGCGAACTGGCCGAGGGCGGCCATTTTTTCGGACTGGACGATTTCTTCCTTGGCCGCCTCGAGGTGGCGCACCGCGTCCTGCAGGGCGGCGGTGCGCTCGGCGACACGCTGCTCGAGTTCGGCCTTGGCCTTGATCAGCTCGGCATTGCGTTCGGCCACCGTGGTGTAGAGGGTGTGCACGGCGCTGACCAGTGCCCGGTTGGCGGGGTCGGCCGTGCTTGCATCATGGTCATAGGCGTCGGCCGCGCTGGCGCCATCTTTCATGGCGTGCAGCTGACGTGACATCGACATGTCGATGCCGAGGATGTGAAGCGCAAGCCAGCTCGAGACGTAGCGCAGCAGCTCTGTGAGGACGCTGCCCTGGCCGGATGCGATCGCAGCGGCGAGGGTGTCGATCTGCGCCACAAACTCGGCATGCGCCGCGCAGTGACTCTCGAAGTGGCGGCGGTCGATTCCGCGCGCCTTCATCATCTCTTCTTCGGTGCGGAAATGCAGGATGGCATAGCGGCCGAGGCCGTCCATGACGTGATCCAGCTCGGCCGCGGACAGGCTGCGTCCGGTCGCAAGACGTGCGCCGAGCTGATTGACCAGGCCGACCAGCTTGAAGTGCTGCTCGTCGACTTCACCGAGACCTGTTTCGAAGTAGTCGGCCCAGACGAAGGGGCCGCCGGATGCGGCGTGTTCGGTGCTCATGTCGTTCCCATTTGGCAGGTGACTAGGCAACAGAGACGATGACGGCTCGCCCCTCCGTGCGCTCGAGGCGCAGCAATTGCTCGATGATCGCGTCATCAACGACGAAGCCCTTGCTCAACAGCAGGTAGCCCTCGGCGTGGATCAGGTCTCTGGCGAGCGCCATGCCGGGCTTGAGCATCGCGGGGCGCAGGCGCTGCTCTGTGTTCGCCCGCTCGGCTTGCAAGAGTACGCCTACGCTGACGAAGGCATCGACCACGGAAGGGTCGTAGCGCTTGCCGCGGTTGGCGACGATGAAATCGAGGGCGTCCCTGGGGCTGAGCGTGCGCCCGACCATGGTGCCGAGCTGCAGCGAATCGAAGGCATTTGCCACCGCGAGGATGCGAGCAAGGCGCGGAATCGCCAGACCGGCACTGCCATCGGGGTAGCCGGTGCCATCGAAGTGTTCATGATGGGCGCGCACGACCGAAGCGGCTTCGCGCAGCGGCGAAATGCCCATCAGCAGGCTTTCGGCGCGGGTCGGATGCGTCATGACCACGCTGCGCTCTTCAGCATGCAGCGTGCTGTAGGGTTTGGCGAGGAGCTCGTCGGGCAGGCCGATCTTGCCCATGTCGTGCAGCATGGACGCGAGCACCAAGGTTTGCTGCTCGGCATCGCTCACGCCCAGCTTGCGTGCGATGTTGCGCGCGATGTCGGCAACGCGCCGCCCGTGCCCCTTGAGAATCGGACTGCGAGACTCGATCAGCTCGCAAAACACTCGCACGGTGCTGGTGTAGGACTGGTGCAGCTCGCGATGCGCCTTGTCGGTGGCGGAGAGCGCTTCGCTCAGCTCCTTGGTGCGAGCCTGGACCCGTGCCTCGAGCTCGGCGTTGAAGTGCCGGAGCTGCTCGTTCTGCTCGGCGATGGTCTGCGTCATGCGCTCGTTCTCGAGCTTGAGATACTTGCGTTCGAGTGCGTCGCGGACCAGCAGCTTGAGGTCGTCGTCTTCCCACGGCTTGGATACGTAACGGTAGATCTGGCCGCGGTTGATGGCTTCGATCGTGGAGCTCATGTCGGCGTAACCGGTGAGCAGGATGCGCACGGTATCGGGCCAGCGCTCGCAGGCCGTGGCCAGCAACTGCGCACCGGTCATGCCCGGCATGCGCATGTCCGACAGGATCAGATCGACCGGTTCGGCGGCAAGCAGCTGCAGCGCTTCGTCGCCGCTCTCCGCGGTGAGCACCCGGTAGCCCTGGGGCCGGAACAGCCGGCGCAGGCTGGACAGGATGTTGGCCTCATCGTCTACCAGCAGCAGGGTGGGCGGCTGAGGGGTCTCGACTGCGGGGACGGGCGTCGTGGTCATGTGATGTTCCCGTTATCGGCGGGCTTGAGGGTGTCGGGTGCAGATCCGGGTTGCGGGGCCGACGGCTGCAGTTCCGATAGCGGCAGCTCGATGGTGAAGGTGCTGCCCTGCCCCGGCACGCTGGTGGCAAAGAGCCTGCCGTGGTGCTGACGGATGATGTCCTGCGCCAGCGACAGCCCGAGCCCGGTGCCCTTGCCTGCGCCCTTGGTGGTGAAGAAGGGTGCGAAGATGCGATTGAGGATGTCGGGGGGAATGCCGCTGCCGGTGTCGGTGATGCGGATGAGCACCTTGTCGCCCTCGACCGCCGTTACGACGGTGATCGTGCCCTGGTGCTCGATGGCCTGCGCCGCGTTGGCGAGCAGGTTGAGGAACACCTGGTTGATCATCGAGGGCACGCACCAGACTTCGGGCAGCTCGCCGTATTCGCGGATGACCTCGGCCTTGTGCTTGATCTCGTAGCGCAGAATGTTGATGGTGGAGTCGAGCCCGCGATGGAGGTCGGCAAACTGCCACTCCTGCTCGCCGACCCGCGAGAAATCCTTGAGGTCGCGAACGATGCGCTGCACGCGGTCGAGCCCGTCGCGGCTTTCTGCGAACAGCGCCGGAAGGTCTTCGCGCAGGTAACCGATGTCGGCAGCAACATATTGCGCCTCGGCAGCCGCCAGCGCCTGCGCCGGATCGTCCGACGCGGCCACGGCATGGTAGGCCGCGATCAGGCTGAGCATGTCGCCGACGTTGCGTTCGAGGGTGCCAAAGTTGGTACTGACAAAGCCAATCGGCGTTTTCAGTTCGTGGGCAACGCCTGCGGCGAGCTGGCCGATGGCGGCGAGCTTCTCCGACTGTACGAGCTGAACCTGGGCGCCTTCGAGTTGCTGGTTGAGGTGCACGGTCTCGGCGAGCTGTGCCTTCAGAACCGCTTCGTCCTGGCGCCACTGGCTGATGTCGCGCAGCGTGCCCAGGATGCGGGCCGGCTGACCGTCGGCGCTGCGCTCGATGAGTTGTCCGCGGACCTGCGTCCAGCGGTATTCGTAGTTGGAGTCGCGCATTCGCAGATCGCAGCAGAATGGCGTATCTTCGTTGGCAAAATGCGCGCTCAGGTGCTGGCGCAGGCGCCCGATGTCATCCGGATGAACATGATTGACGAAAGCTTCGCTATCATCGCCAAAGCCGCCATCGTCGTAGCCAAACAGGGCGTTGAATCGGGGGCCATAGAACACCTTGCCGTTCTGGATGTTCCAGTCCCACACACCATCGCCGCCGCACTCGAGCGCAAGTTGCCAACACGTCCCTGAATCGTCGGCGCCGGACGCCGACCAGCACGATGGCAAGGGGTGCGAGTGAAACCGCGGGGGCGCGGATGCGGCCATTGTTCGTGTTTCCACTTGATGGACATCAGGCGAGGATATCGGCAGCGCAGACTAAAATCCAGATATATGGCATCGCCCGGGAACAAGGAGCAGCAAGCGTGTTCAACAAACTGATGAGTTCGGCAGATGATGAGCAGGGCGTCGCCATCGACCCCGCACGCCTGTGTCCGGGTCTGTTTGTCCGCCTCGACCTGGGCTGGATGGCGCATAACTTCATGTTCAACCAGTTCCGGATCACCTCCGCGACGCAGGTGCGCGAGCTGCAGGCACTGGGGCTGACCACCATTACGTATTACCCCGCGCGAAGCACGGCGCGGCCACTGGATCTTGACGGCGGGGTGGGGTCCGGGGCTGCGGAGGCTGGCGCGGGGACGAGGGGGGAAAGCATTTCTCACGCGGAGGGCGCGGAGGACGATGCGGGGGCAGGGGAAGGTCTGCCTCAAGTGGAGGACGGCTCCGGAGAGACGGAAGACCCGGCTGCGCCGCGCGTGAGTGAGAAGGAGGTGCAGGCACAACGGCTGGCGGCTCGGCGGGCGGAGATTGCGCATTGCGAGCGACGCTATGCGGCGGCAGCTGCGGGGGTAAAGTCGGTGATGCGGGATGTCTTCCCGGCCGGCGACAAGGCGGTGAGCACCGCGCGCAAGCTGGTGGGCGATACGGTGGATGGGCTCGCCGAGGCGGGCGAGATCGTGATCCATCTGATGAACGAAAAGCTGGCCGACGAAACTGCATATTTCCATGTGCTCAACGTGATGGTGCTGTCCATCCTGCTGGGGCGCGAGCTCAAGCTGCCACCGGAGATACTGCGGGTGCTCGGCGAGGCGGCGCTGTTTCACGACGTCGGCAAGCTGAAGGTGCCCGAAACCGTGCTACGCAATGACAGGCGCAACCGTCATGAAGAGGATTTCTTCCGCCTGCACACCACTTATGGAAGCGAGATTGCACGCGAACTGGGCAGCCTGACCACGGCGGCCTGTGACGTGATCGAGTATCACCACGAACGGATGGACGGCAAAGGCTACCCCAAGGGACTGAGCGGGCAGCACGTGCCGCTGCTTGCGCGACTGGTGGGCATCACCAACCATTACGACAACCTGTGCAATCCGCTGAGCCTCGACGCGGCCATGACGCCGGCCGAGGCGCTGACCCACATGTTCCGTAATGAGAGCGAAGCCTGGGACAAGGCCATGCTGCAGGCTTTCATCCGCCTGCTCGGAGTCTATCCGCCGGGATCGCTGGTACAGCTTTCGAACGGAAACATTGCGCTGGTGGTGGCTGTGAACCACGCCGACCTGCTGCGCCCCTCGGTGATGGTGTTCGACCCCTCGATACCGCGCGAAGAAGCGCTGGTGGTTGACTTGATCGAACATGCGGATGTTGAGATCGACGTGGTGCTCAACCCGCGCGAGCTCGATCGCGCTGCGCTCGCCTATCTGTCACCACGACGCAAGATGAGTTATTACCACAGCAAACGCACGTAGCAGGCGCGCGCCGGGCAGCGAGGCCTGCCGCTACCTGACGGGGTCGCCGTTGCGCAGGCAAGCGGCGATGGCAGTGGCAATGCCGTCGGCCATGCGCGCCTGTCGCATGGGGTCGCGCAACAGCAGTTCTTCATCCCGGTGCTTGATCACGCCCGCCTCGAACAGCAGCGCGGGCATGGTAGCGTGGCGCAGGACGGCGAGACCATCGTAATAGTGCACCGCATGGGTGGCATCGGCGTAGGGACGACGACGCGCATTCTTGTGCGTGGGGACGAAACCCAGCCGCTGGAGCCGCGCCCCCGCCACGCGCGCGCACAGCAGGCTGCGCGGCAAGTCGGGATTCTCGCGCGAGACGAACAGCGAGTGACCGGCGAATTCGTCGTTAAAGTCGAGCGCCAGGTCGTTCCACGTCCACGGCTGCAGCTCGTGTGCGGACACCGAATCGTGATGGATGGAGATGAACAGCTCGGCACCTTCGGCCGCCGCTTGCGCCGGCCGGGCACGCAGGCTGGGGATCTCGCCGTCTGCGTTGATGACCCGCACCGTCAGCCCGCGCTCACGCAGCGCACTCACCAGCTGCCAGGCCAGATCGCGATTGAACTCGAACTCGCTGCGCCCCCGCGCACTTGTCGCCCCGCTCGCCGCGAGCGTGTGGCCGATATCGACGGCAACGGTCTGCGCCTGTGCCCCTGCCATGAACAGCGCAAAGATGAGACCGGCGCGGAAAAACGTCTGAAGCAAGATGAAAACCTCGGTGCGTGAAAGGCCGCAGTGTGTAACGCCAGCATCGTATACGCCATCCACGATAATCCTTATGCACAGCCGCCGCGAAGCCCGCGCGGATTGTTGCGACGCAGTGCCCAACGCGGTAAAAAAGCAATCAAAGAATCAAAGGGGTCAGAGTCGTTTGAAATTTCAAACGACTCTGACCCCTTTGATTGCAAACCGATATGGAGCCCTGCCATGAGCCGTAGCCTGCTGATTCGAAACGCCCTCCTCCTTGCCACCATGGACGACCAGCGTCGCGAGATCGGGAATGGCTGGGTGCTGATTCGTGGCAACCGGATCGAGGCGCTGGGCGAAGCCGGGGACGCGCCCGACACCGCGGACGAGATCATCGACGCCAGCGGTTGCGTGGTGACGCCGGGCCTGGTGAACACGCACCATCACATGTACCAGACCCTGACCCGCGCAGTGCCTGGTGCGCAGGATTGCGAGCTGTTCGGCTGGCTCAAGCGCCTGTACCCGATCTGGGCGAGGCTCACCCCGGCGATGATCCGGGTATCGACGCAGACGGCGATGACCGAGCTGATCATGTCCGGGTGCACGACCGCGTCGGACCACCTCTACATCTATCCGAACGGCTGCACGCTGGACGACTCGATCGAGGCTGCCGCGGAGATCGGCATGCGCTTTCATGCCTGCCGGGGTTCGATGAGCGTGGGTGAATCCAAGGGTGGCCTGCCGCCCGACCGTGTGGTGGAGCACGAATCCGCCATCCTGAAGGACTCCCAGCGTCTGATCGAGGCGTGGCACGACCCGGCAGACGGGGCCATGCTCAAGATCGCGCTGGCGCCATGTTCGCCGTTTTCGGTGTCGCAGGATCTGATGCGCGAATCCGCGGTCATGGCCCGCCACTACGGTGTTGGCCTGCACACCCACCTGGCCGAGACCGTGGGCGACGTGGCCTACAGCCGCGAGCGTTTCGGCCGCACCCCGGCTCAGTACGCCGAAGACCTGGGCTGGACCGGCGAAGGCGTGTGGCATGCGCACTGTGTGTGCCTGGACGATCACGGCATCGACCTCTTCGCACGCACCCGCACCGGGGTGGCGCACTGCCCCTCGTCCAACATGCGTCTGGGCTCCGGCATCGCTCCCATCCGCAAGATGATCGACGCCGGCGTGCCCGTGGGCCTGGGGGTGGATGGCTCGGCCTCGAACGACGCCGGCCACCTGCTGCTGGAAGCACGCATGGCGATGCTGCTGGCCAGGGTGCGCGACACCGGCGACGGCAGCGGTGACCCCGCCGCACTGAGCGCGCGCCAGGCGCTGGAGGTTGCCACCCGCGGCGGTGCTGCAGCCCTCGGACGCCGTGACATCGGCCACCTCGCACCCGGCATGTGTGCCGACCTCGCGGTCTTCGACGTCGGCGGCATCGCCCACGCCGGTGCCCTGCACGACCCGCTTGCCGCCCTGCTCTTTGCCGCGCCTGCCGGCGTCCGGCACAGCATCATCAACGGCCGCCAGGTCGTGCGCGACGGCGAATTGCTGACCCTCGATACTCAGCGCCTGACCGAGATGCACAACCGCATGGCCCGTGTGCTGCTCGAAGGCTAGACGGGTCGACCGACGGCAGGCCGAGATCGATAGCCCCTGCAGGCATATAAACTAAACTTTTTATTCTTTTGAAGTCTTTCCGCAGTGCGGTAATTTAGCGCGATCAGAAATCCGTCGCGCAGAAGAACCGCACCATGCAGGTCCCCGAGACTTACCACGCCCTGATTGTCGGCCTCGTGCTGATCGCCCTGTTTGCCTGCTTCGCACGCGAGTGGCTCAAGCCCGACGTGGCGGTGATGGGCGCGGTGGCCTTGCTGATGGCGATCGGGCTGCTCGACCCCAGGCAGGTGCTCGGCGTGTTCAGCAACAGCGCCCCGATCACGATTGCCTGCCTGTTCATCATCAGCGGCGCACTGAGCAAGACCGGCTGCGTGGACCGCATGGGTGAGTGGATCGGCTCGATGGCGGGAAACAGCGAGCGCCGTCTCCTGCTGGCGATGATCGCGGTGGGACTGTTCGTATCGCCCTTCATCAACAACACGCCGGTGGTGATGGTGATGATTCCGGCGGTGATCGCAATGGGCAGCCGTTACGGTGTGGCGCCATCCCGCCTGCTGATTCCGCTCTCGTACGCAACGATTCTGGGCGGCATGATCACCATGGTCGGCACCTCGACCAACATCCTGGTCGATGGTGTGGCACGCAGCCACGGGCTCGCACCCTTCCGCATGTTCGAGATCAGCCCGGCGGCAATCATGCTGGCGCTGCTCGGCTGTGCCTTCATGCTGTGGTTTGCCCCGCGCCTGCTGCCGGTTCGCGAAACCCTGACGCAGCAGTTTACCGGCAGCGGCGACCGCCTGTTCATGACCGAACTCTTCGTACCCGAAGGCTCGCGCCTGGCCGGACGTACGCTCAAGGATGCGCGCCTGTCGAACGGCGTGATCAAGGTGCTCAACCTGTTTCGCGGCGACGAAGAGATCTCGTCGCCCTCCCCCGACACCACGCTGATGGTGGGCGACCGCGTCGTGGTTCACAGCCGCAGCAGCGCGATGATGGACCTGCGCAGCAGCACCGACCTGATCGGCCTGCAGGCTCAGGGCGCCGACCCCCACGACCTCGAGACCCTGCGCCGCCGCGGGGTGGTGATGGTGGAGGCGATCGTGGGCCAGACCTCGCGCTATGTGCTGCGCCCGATTCGAGACCTTGACCTGGCCGCACGCTACGGCATTCACCTGATCGCGGTGCATCGCAAGAACGCCTCGATTGCCGACATTGGCGACGACTTCCAGCTGCAGTTCGGCGACGTGCTGCTGGTCGAGGGCACGCCGGCCCAGATCAAGCGCTTCTGCGAGAACGGCGACCTGTTCGCGATTACCGACGGCAAGGCGCCGGTCAACAACCATCGCAAGGCGCCGATCGCGCTCGCCACCATCGTCGGCGTGATGGCGCTTGCCGCCTTCAACGTGATGCCGATCGAAGGCCTGGCCATCATCGGTGCGGTGATCGTGGTAGCCACCGGCTGTCTGCGCGCGGACGAAGCCTACAAGTCGATTGAATGGCCGATTCTGGTGCTGATCTTCGGCATGCTGGCGATGAGCATCGCCATGCGCGACTCCGGACTGGACAAGCTGCTCGCCGGCAGTCTGGTCAATATCGGCGGCGACCTGCCGCCGTGGATGATGCTGTCACTGGTGATCCTGATCACCTCGATCGCGACCGAGTTCATCAGCAACAACGCGGTAGCGGTGCTGTTTACACCCATCGTAATCGGCATCGCGGAGCATATCGGCGTCGATCCGCGCCCCTTCGTGGTGGGCGTGATGTTTGCAGCCAGCGCGAGCTTTGCCACCCCGATCGGCTACCAGACCAACACCCTGGTGTACAACGCAGGCAACTACCGCTTCACCGACTTCGCCCGGCTCGGCGTGCCGCTCAACCTCATCGTGTGGATCAGTGCGACGGTGCTGATTCCGCTCTTCTGGCCGCTGGCACGGGTCTGAGCCCGCGTTCCCCGACACCCTGATCTAAGGCAGCAGGCACCCTTCGTGTGCCGCTGCCTCAGCGCGCCTTGCACTTCCGCCACATCCCGCCACGCGCGGGGGCTGGAGTCGCAGCCGCACGCTGTACCCGCCCTTGCACCGTATCAGAGCTGGTACACATCCGGTTTCAAAGCCGCATTCGCCGCTCGTACGGGCCTCAGGCCGCGTTTGAATGCCATCAGGATACGAATCACGGACCGGCGCCCCCTGAGTCTGTAACAGACCTGTACAGATCGCGGCTGTCCGCGCCGCACTTCTCACCCGAATCTTCGCAGAACCTCCATATATTTCAGCCACTTGAAGAGGATGGCACGAGAGCTGCAGTTGATGACCCCGAGGTGGGACCTCTTGCCCCGCCCTCAATCGGCTCAGAGGAGGAAATCATGAAACTCAGTCTGCTATCAGGTGCAATCGCACTGGCGTTCGGATTTGCCACGCAGGCCATGGCCAACCCGACCAATACGGTCAATGAAGCAACTGACTCAAACACGCAGACGGCTACGGCGACGTCAACGCAAGGCGGCACCGGCCCACAGGCGAATGAGTACGCAACAGCGAAATGGGACAGCAGCACGTTCACGGACAGCAGCAACAACTCCGACAACAGCAACAACTCGGACAACAGCAATAATTCCGACAACAGCAACAATTCGGACAACAGCACCAATGGCATGGCGATGGCCAAGGACTACGGCAATGCGGCCGCGGTCAATGGCGCGACAGCCTCTTCGGCGATGACCGACTCGTTCAATACGACGAAGGCGATCGCGATGACAAAGCTCGACGGCATGGTCACCAAGATCCAGGTTCATGGCCTGGGCAACCACGCAATGAACATGGGTAGCGTCAATGGCGGCGACGGTGGCAAGGCTTACGGCGGCGACGGCGGCAGCGCGACCGGCGGTAACGCCAAGGGTGCCAACGGTGCCGACGGCGGCAAGGCCTACGGCGGCAATGGCGGTGATGGCGCCTCCGGCGGCAGTGCAACAGCGGGCAACGCCGACTCCGGCTACGTGAAAGGCGGCAGCGGTGGAGACGGCGGCCTGGCGAAGAACGCCACGGGCGGCAACGGGGGCGAAGCCTCGGCAACGACGGGTAATGCACGCGCAAACGACTCCGCGACGGGTGGCAACGCCATGGGCAAGGTCGGTGGCGCGACGGCTTCCGGCGGCAATGCCTATGCAAAGGACAGCGCCTCTTCGGGCAGCGCATCGGGTAGCGGCGGCAACGGCATGGCGTCCGACAAGGGCTATACAGGTGGTGCAATGGCCAGCAGCAAGGCCGGCGGCAGCGGCGCCGATTCCGGCTCTGCAGACGCAGGAAGCTCTTGGGCCAAGGCTGCTGATGGCACCGCGCGGACACGTGGCGAGGGCAACGACCCGGCTGACGTAGCCAACCGTGCTACCTCGACCAGCGGTACTGGCGGCACGACCGGCGCAGCAACCTCGACCGGCGGCACGTCCGGCGCATCGACCGCGAGCGGCGGTACCAGCACGCAAACCGCAACGGCAACGGCTGGTGCAGGCACGGCGACAGGCGGCGCAGCCACGTCCGGCGGCGCAACGGCCACGGCAGGCGCAGCAACCGCGACGGCAGGCACCAACACCTCGACCGGCGGTGCGGCAAGCTCGAGCGCCACGGCGACCTCCGGCAACAGCTCGGCCAACGGTGGCGCAGGCGGAATGGCCTCCAACACCGGTGGTGCTGGCGGTGACGGCGGTGCAGCCACCAGTGGCAGCGCGAGTGGCGGTGCAGCGACCGGCGGTGCTGGCGGTGCTGGCGGCTCCGGCCAGGGCGGTAGCGGTGGTGCTGGCGGTGCTGGCGGCACGGTGACCGCAGGTGCGGCAACCGGTGGTGCTGGCCAGGGCGGTAACGGCGGCGCTGGCGGTGCTGGCGGTGCGGTGACGGTGGATGCGGGACACTTCAACCTGTCCAACTCCATCAGCGGCAGCTTCACAAACGGTGCTGGCATCATCCTCAATTCCCAGAACACCGGGATTGGTTCGCTGGTGCAGCAAAGTGCCAACGTCCAGGCCAACCTGACCCTCAGGTAAGCCTGAAAACGATGCCGGGTGGCTCGTCCAGCACCCGGCATCCATGCACGATATGCAGCATAGGAGGCTGACCATGAGACCCCATCTGTCCATGATCGCCCTGGGCATTGCACTGGCTGTGACATGCAGCTCGCCTGCCTCGGTGCACGCAGAAGTATTCGTGCCGACCGTCACCGACGAGACGCGCAACGATTCGATCGGTTTTGGAAGCGCCCCCCTTGACGAGAGCGTGCTGGAGAACCAGCGGGGTGGTTCGGATCTGCATCTGAGCGAGATTCGCGCCGTTGGAAACGTCAGCGAGGTGGAGTCGCACAACGTCATCACCGGCCACAACATTGTTTCGGACGGTGCGCTTGCAGGTGCATCCGGCATGCCGATGTTCATTCAGAACAGCGGTAATGGTGTGCTGATCCAGAACGCAGTCATCCTCAATGTCGAGGTGAAGTAAAGGAGCATGACGATGAAACGCATCGTGCTCCGTTCAGGCCTTTTGATCGTCGTGGCGATAGTGCAATCACTTGCCGCCACGACGGCCTTCTCCGACCAGCTGAGGTTTCACGCTCCGATGGGCGGCCAGCTGACGGTGCCCACCGTCAGCCTGAAGGAAGCACGTTTTCTGTCGACCCTGCGCCAGCAATACGACTTCAGTTGCGGCTCGGCGGCGGTCGCTACCCTCCTCACCCACCACTACGATCAAACGGTTGGTGAAGCCAGAGTGTTCGAGGTCATGTACGAACACGGCAACCAGGAGAAGATCCGGCACGAGGGGTTTTCGATGCTTGACATGAAGCGCTACCTCGACCATCTCGGCTATCGCGCCGAGGGGGTGGAAGCAACGCTCGATCAGCTGGCGTCGGCCTCCGTGCCCGCCATTGCACTGATACAGGAGAACGGTTACGCACACTTCGTTGTCATCAAGGGCGTGCGCGATGGCAAGGTGCTTCTGGGCGACCCGGCGCTCGGCACGCGCGTGATGAAGCGCCAGGCATTCGAGAAGATATGGGTCAACAGCATCCTGCTGGTTGCGCGTAACCGTGTCGGCATGGCCCGCTTCAACGACGAATCCGACTGGCGCGTGCAGCCAGGCGCGCCGATTGCACGCGGTCTCGACCGCAACATGGCAGACGTGCAGTTGCTTCGTCGCGGCCCCTGGGATTACTGAGGACACCGCGCCATGAAGAATTCGATGAACGGACGCACCTCGGCCCTGATCACGACGGTCGCCACGCTCACTGCCTTGTGCGCAAACCTTGCACAGGCACTGGGCGAGGAAGAAGAGCTTTCTTCGGTAATGGCCGGCGACGGCGTCACCAGCATCATGGACGTGACGAGCGTTGCCACGCGACAGGGCTTTCATCCGGCAAACTGCAGCAGACATGAAGTTCCGCCCGCAGAGTTGCTGGCACTGGCCGACTGGCCGCTGGACGATACCCCCACCTGCACGCAGGGCCGCGCCGTTGCGCACGCTGCGCCTGTCGTGGAGGCGACCATCCGCCCTATCCGGGCGATGGCAGAGGTCGTTGAAGCGAGCATTCTCACCCCGCGTGAGGTGCTCGACCGCTACGGCGACACGCCCTTGCCCCTGGCTGCAGCGACGCCTGAGCAAGGGAAGCTGGACGCACGCGGCGGGCTGGCACGTGGCGAAGAGGCTGTGAGGATTGCAGCCGTACCAACGCCGACTGCAGCAGGCTTTGCCCCCCCGCCCCCGGTGTCGGCGCCGGTCGCGGTCGCCTCGGCGGTGGAGGACCGGACCGTCGGCGAGCTGCCGGTCGCCATCCCGGCGCTGATGAAAGCGGACAAGGCTGATCGCACCGTCTATCGCCCCTCACCGGAGACGCTGGTACTGCGCCGTGCGATCCGGCTTGCGGAGGCGCCGGCCGTAGATGAGAACCGGCTCGACAAGCTGCGTGGCGGCTTCGAGACACCGTCGGGGCTGAGAGTATCGTTCGGCATCGAGCGCGCGGTGTACGTGAATGGCGTACTCAGCAGCGTGACCAGCGTCAATCTCGCCGATCTGGGCAACATGACCGGGCGCGGACTGCCCGAAGGCAGCACCCTGGCCGTGATCCAGAACGGTCCGAACAACGCGTTCATCGCCAGCGGCCTGAACAACAACGCGCTGGCCACGGTGATCCAGAACTCGCTCGACAATCAGAACATCCGCGCCGTGACCACGATCAATGCGTCGGTCAATAGCGTGGAGATGCTGCGCAGCGCGCAGATGAACAGCTCGATGCGCGACATGATGGTGCAGTCCCTGCTGCGCTGAAACGCGGCCGTCGCGCACAACGGCAGAAAGCAAAAAAGACAGGCAGTGCCGGGTGGCACTGCCTGTCTTCTTCTTTGCAGCCTTAACTAGAGCGTGATTGGCATGCGCAGCGTGAGTTGCAGATCGGGGGTGTCGTTGGTGACGCCGACACCGAGCGAAAGATTGACCGTATTGCCGGAGTTCAGACGGTGGGAGTAGCCCAGCAGCAGGGTGCCGAGCTGCACCCGGACCGAACCCGGTGCGGTGCTGCCATTGATCTTGACCTTGCCGACCGACTGGTGGTCGTAGCCAATGCTGAAGGACGAGCGGTCGTTGAGGGCGAGCCCCATGCCGAAGTTGAAGCCGATCACCCCGCCCGGCGCAACGTCGCCAACCAGGATGTCGCCGCCGTCGGTGTTTGCCTTCACGTTGCTGCGCTTGAAGCTGTGCTGATAGCTGATGCCGCCGAAGAACACTGCCGGATCAGAGGGAATCAGCACCGTCAGCCCCGGCGTGAGGGTGTAGAAGCCCGAACCCGTGGGCAGCTCGCTTTGCAGGCCGGTGCCACGTCCGCCGGGCAACGTGTAGTTGGTCTTGACCTCGAAGGGGTCCTTGCCGGTACGCGTCTTGAAGCGCAGCGAGGCGATGTAGTACGGGCTGTCGCCACCGCCATCGTTGAGCTGGTAACGACCGGTCAGTTCGACGTCGCCGATGCCGCTGCCGTCGGCGTCGAACACGCTGTCGACCGCAGTGCCGGACGCAATCTCGCGGCTGATGCTGGTGTCGGAACGATAGACCCAGGGCAGCTTGGCCTCGAGTTCAAAGCGGTTGGTGATCCCGCGCCGGACGGTGAGCGCGGCGGTGAAGGTGTTGCGCTTGACCTCGCGCACGTCGATCAGGCCGATCAGGATGGCAGGAATCACGGTGTAGCCGACCAGCGCGATGCGGTTGCTGGACGAGTAGGCATACTGCAGCGACGGCTCGAGCACCCACTTGCCCGGCGCAGTGAGCACGCCGGGGGTCTCGAAGATCGGCGCGATCTCGCGCGACCGCGTATCGCGTGACGGGTCGGGCGCCTGACCCACGGGCTGCTGCCCGCCGCGCTGGGCCATGGTCGCCGGCACGGTAGCCTCAGCAGCAGGCACGGTGTCCGGCCCACGCCCGCGAACCTCTTCAAAACCGAGCGATCGACGCAACTCGGACAGCGCGGCTTCCTGACGGGCGAGATTGGCCTTGAGGGTGTCGATCTGCTCGTTCTGCTCGGTAATCTGCTGCTTCATCCGCAGCATGTCTGCGCCCCCTGCCTCCATATCGGCGGCCGCGCCCAGTCCCGGCAGTGCTAACAGCATGATGCCTGCGAAGCCCTGCCCCAGGGCCAGTGCAATCCGTGTCGGCTTATTCTTCATGGTCTCCTCCCAGCAAAGTCGCGGTGCCCACCACCGCCATCGGCTACACGATAATTTTCAGTCGATCGATCATCCGGTAGAGCGTGACGCGCGACACCCCGAGTTGCCGGGCGGTCGCGGACACATTGTTCTGGTAGCGCTTGAGACTGGTTTCGATCATTTCGCGCTCGACGGTGTTCCGCACCTCGTCCAGTGTGGGCTCCGGCGCCTCGGCCTCGGCCGCAGTGAGTCCGAGATCTGCAGCGCTGATGAAGCGGTTCTCGCTCATGATCATGGCGTGCTGCACGCGATTGATGAGCTCTCTCACATTGCCCGGCCAGTCGTAGGCAGCCATCGCGTGAATGGCTTCGGCGCCGAAGCCCCTGACCTGGTGGCTGCGCAGGTCCTGGTTGCGGTCATAGATGACCTGGGCGAGCAGTTCGATGTCGTCCTTGCGCTCACGGAGCGCCGGAACGACCAGGTGCAGGACGTTGAGGCGATAGAACAGGTCCTCGCGGAAACGGCCTTCGGCCACCGCCCGCTCGAGGTCGACATGGGTTGCTGCAATCACGCGCACGTTCATCTTCAGACGCTCGGTGCCGCCGACGCGCACGATGGTCTTTTCCTGCAGGAAGCGCAGCAGGCTGGCCTGCAGGTCGAGCGGGAGGTCGCCAATCTCGTCGAGGAAGAGCACGCCTCCGTTGGCGGCCTCGATGGTGCCGATCTTGCGCTGATGCGCGCCGGTGAAGGCCCCGCGCTCGTAGCCGAAGAGTTCGGAGTGAATCAGGGACGCAGGAATCCCGCCGCAATTCATCGCGACGAAGGGTTTGGAGGCGCGCGCCGAATGCCGGTGAATGGCCGACGCAACCAGCTCCTTTCCGGTACCGGACTCCCCTCCGATCAGCACTGGCGCTTCGACAGCGACGATCTTGTCGATCTGCCGGTAGAGCTTGAGCATCTTCGCGCTGCGCCCGGTCATGCCGAAGCGACCTTCGTCATCCTCCTGCGGCGCGACCTTTTCGAACAGGCTGGCCTTGCCGTGAGCGTGGCCTAGCGTCATCCGCAGGCGATCGTGCTCGAGTGGAAGCGAGTGAAAATCGTAGAAATTGCGCCGGAGCAGCTGGGCAAGCACCTCGCTGTCGAGCAGGCGGCGATCGAGAACGGCAATCCATTCGACGTCGTAGCGTGACAAGAGCCCCTCAAGCTCGCGCAAGGGCCAGGAGTCCGCCTCGTCGAATGCAACCAGACCTACTGAAAATTCGCCGCCCGTCAATAACTCGCGGGCACACGCCAAGGTTGGCGCAACTTCGAACGACCATCCCGACAACTGCAAACCATCAAGGGCCGCGCTTACCAAACCAGCACGATCCAGCAACAACCCTTTGCGTCGAGCCATAGGCCTCTGCCCCAGATCAGTCAAGTTCTGTGGGAAGACAGTCAGGTGTGCATATCAAGACGCTCGCTGTCGCAAATACTGCATCCCCGCATCGGGCAACGAGTGGGCCCCACCTCTGTCTCCATCCAACACCGGTGCCCAAGGTTCTTTGTGGTCTTTTGTACCGATGTCTGCGTTCACTTATAGCACCCAGATATTGCGCGCATCAACGTGATTGTGCGCAACCGCTTGCACTCACGAAAACTCGAAGTAAACGCATTCAAAACAATACTTTAATCACGTAATCAAACCACTATTTTTGTGTATTGACAAATCGCGAACATGTCTTTTTTGAATATGTTTTTATAATGTCAAGGACTCTCTTGTCACACAAACACGGCTTTAATGGATCGTCAAAAACGGATTGAAAAAATGTATCTGCCACTTTAAATAATAAAAAAAGCGGATACGACCTCCGCCGTACCCGCTTTATCTTCAACGTCCCGAGCAGTGCCCGCCCGATGCGGCCTGCCCGCTACCGAGCGCAATCGGTGGTGGTTCGACCCGTATGCCGCCGGCGCTCATCGTATCCAGCGCCACAAGCGCGAGCACGGCGAGCCAGAACACCGCCGTGCCGGCACGAAAGAGTTTTCTGCTGTCCATGTCCGTCTCCTCAGCCCGCGACGCGCTTGCGGATGCGCACGCCCAGAATCGAACCTGCGAAAGCCAGTGCAAACCACACCCAGCCATGCACGCTGGCCGACGCGATGCCGCCGAGATAGGCGCCGACGTTGCAACCGAAGGCCATGCGCGAGCTGTAGCCCATCACCAGCCCCGCCACACAGGCGGCGAGCAGGCGCTTTCCCGAGGGCATGCTGAAACTGGCCGGGCCGTTCCAGCGCGATGCGGCAAGCGCACCAAAGATCAGGCCAAGGTTGGTGACCGAGGTCACATCGGCCAGCACCGGCTCGGCCAGTCGCGCCGCATGCGGCGTGACACCCCAGAAGGGATCGCCCACCGGGCTCCAGCCGAACACGGAGAACAGCTTTGCACCCCAGATGCCGATACCGTAGACGATGCCCCAGGGCTGGCCGGCGACCACCATGTGGATGAGGTAGAGCGCGGCAAGCAGCACCGCACCAATCCACCAGCGACGCGCCCAGCCACCCGCAGCGTTTGCAGACGATGACGCCGGCGCGGCAACAAAGCTCGCTACCGCAGAGCGCGCAAGCTGCTGCACTTCAGCCGCCGGATGACCGTGCGCGGGACGACGGGCAGCCCGCCCGGCCAGCGCCGCAACCATGCCGCAGCCGATCACCGTGACCGCGAGCGCAGTCGGCCAGCCGTATTGCAGCAGGTCGATGGCCGGCAGCCCACCAAGCTCAATCCAGCCCGGCTGGTGAGACGCACCGACAAAGCTGCCGATGGCGAAGGTGGGGAGCACGGCAAAGGACAGCGGCGCACCGGCGCCAGCCTTGTACAGCGTGCCAGACCCGCAGCCGTCAGCGAGCTGCATGGCTGCGCCGAACAGGAAGGCGCCCAGCACCAGGCTGATGGTGAGCGGTGCAACGGCCCCCACCAGCTCGCCACCGCTGCCCGCGATCAGCGGCAGGGTGAGCGCGGCCGCCAGCACCAGCAGCAGCATCTGCGCCCACAGCCCCTGGGGGTTGCGGTGCTCGATGAAATCACGCCACCCGGTGGTGAAACCGAAGCGCGCCCCCTGCAGCACGGCACCAAAGCCGATACCGAGCAGGGTGAGCAGACCCTGACGGACGCCGGTGGCGAGCGTCACCGCCAGCACACCGCTCAGCCCGAACAGGACCAGTACAAAACGAGTAAACCAGCGCATTGCCCTGTCCGTATCAGTTGCTGAAGCTGCGCTTCACGTCCTGCACCAGCGCGGAGATGCGCGACGGCTGGTTGTCCATCGGCAGTTCAGCCTTGCTCCATTCGACGATCGACTCCGGATAGAGCTTCACCTGCTTGTTGCCGGCGATCTCGGACATCACGAACCAGTTGGTCGCAGCCCAGTGCCCGGTGTTGCAGAAGGACACGGCAGGCGCATCGGCCGCACCGGAACGCTGCACCAGCGCCTTGAGCTCGCTGCCCGACTTCAGCGTGGTGCCGTCCTTGGGGAAGAACTGCGCATTGTCGAAGGACGACGCGCCCGGCAGCGTGCCGTAGCGAGCGGACGCATCGGCACGCGCTTCGCCACCAAAGAATTTCTGCGGACGGGCGTCGACCAGCAGCGGTGCGGAGCCCGACTTGATCGCCGCAGCCAGCTCTTCGCGCGTCACGATCTGATCCTGATCGTAGCGATAGCTGAACTGGCTGGGGCTGACGGCCGGCGCTGCGGTTTCAAGCGCACCGCCGGCGGCCTTCCAGGCCTTGGTGCCGCCGTCGAGAATGGACAGGCGGGTCAGGCCGCCGACTTTCAGCGTCCAGTACACACGCGCTGCTGCGCCGAAATCGGTGTGATCGGTGCCGCCGTGAACGACCACGACATGGGTGTCGGCGCTCACGCCAGCGCTCTGCAGCAAGGTGCTGAGTGCTGCTTCGGTGGGCAACTGCCCGGGGTTTTCCTTCGGGCCACGGTACTTTCCGTAAGGCGTGTTCACCGCACCGGGGATGTGACCGCTGGCGTAGTCCTTGTCAGCACGGATGTCGAGCACACGCACACCGGGCTGGGCAACCAGGGCCTTGAGCTCGGCGGGCGTCAGCAGCGGCGAAGGCGCCGCAGCCACGCTCGGCGCAGCGACGTTTGCAACGGGGGCAACCGGGTTGGCTGCGGCAGGGGCAGCAACCAGCAGGCCGCCGGTGGCAAGGGCGAGAGAAACAACAAGGGTTTTGAGCATGACGATATCGATCCATGAAAATCAGACGGAAAACGCGCCATGACGCAAGGCGTATAAAGCCTGCGTTTCGTGGCGCGTTTCTGATGCATGGATCTTACGAAAGACGAACGCGCGACTGAAGCACAGTGAGGGCAGCTGTATATAACCAATCGTTCTTTGAAAAC
>TARA_R110001583_G_scaffold191541_1_pt1 | contig 95445 bp, 97 predicted proteins | sample TARA_R110001583 | Tara Oceans TARA_R110001583 (sample SAMEA4398432) | marine metagenome | biome: Polar Biome; feature: [MES] marine water layer (ENVO:01000295) within the mesopelagic zone...; material: water (ENVO:00002006), including particulate matter (ENVO:01000060) such... | reverse complement strand
GCCAGGGTCTGGCCCTGGCGGGCGCGCAGCGGGAAGGGAAGGCTCTGATCGAGCGCTGCCCAGTCGAGCAGCCTTTGCCAGGTGATGGCGAAGCAGTCTTCGCAGCTTGCGTCGGGATACTCCTGATGCATCCTGAGCAGGTTGCGGGCGTTGCGGTTGCAGGCCATCACTCGCCCGCCCTCGTCGAATACTGCAATGGCTTCGAGGGGGCTGCCAAGCAGTTCAGGGCGGTTGTGGAAGCGCACGCGAAGAAAGCCGTCGTCCATGCTCTCGACGAGGCGGTGTTCGATGATCTCGGCCGTCGTGCGCAAAAGCGCGTTGGAATGCGACAGGTTGGCATTGGCATCGGTCGAGATGTCGAGGATGCCTGCGATGCCGCCGGTGGGAGCCAGGATGGGAATCGCGACGCAGGTCAGAAAGCGGTTGCGCTCGAGAAAGTGCTCATGTCCGCGAACCGCGATGATGTCGCCAGTGGCGAGCGCCGTGCCGATGGCATTGGTGCCCATCGCTTCCTCGCTCCAGGCCGCGCCGGGGCCGAGCGCGACGCGGGCGGCCCGGTCCAGAAAGCCGGTGTCCCCGTTTGCACTGAGGATGAGCCCCTGATTGTCGGTCAGGAGTACGGTTGCGTCCCTGCTGTCGATCTGCCGCAGCAGGTTCTCGATGACCGGTTGCGAGAACGTCACCAGGCGGGCATTGGACTCAAGACGGTCTGCGAGATCTGCCCGATTCAGCGGGTCGAGCGGAAGTGGCTGGTCGGTCTGCAGCCCATGCGCCTGGCTGCGCAGCCAGGAGGCGCGCAGGTCGGGAGGGAGCGCAACGGATGAGCTTGCCTTGTTCATAACATTTTTGATGCAGGAAACGTGCCTTCCGCGAACGTTAACCTTCCTGGGTGCGGCGTGCTTGTTTCTACTGCACAAATTTTGTTGCATAGGTCTTGTGTGCGTCGATATGCAGCCTGATTCATAGGGATTCCTGCATCGCATTGGAGCAGCTGTACCCAAATTGAACAGCGCGGCGGGTGACAGTCATGCGCTGCCCGATACCGGTGCATGCCGCGTGGAAATGAGACATGTGCCGGAAAACTATGGAGATTTTTCCGAACGGGATGCAAAGGCTCAAGGGCTGGCATGGGGCCTGCGAAAGGAGGTGCAACGCAACACCGCGTTATTCGCTTACCCGGAAGGAGACAAAAAGTGATCTACGAAATGCCCGGCAGGCCTGGTGCCAAGGTTCAGTTCAAGGAAAAGTACGACAACTACATTGGTGGCGAGTGGGTTCCGCCGGTCAAGGGGCAGTACTTCGACAACATCACGCCGATTACCGGCGCCGTGTTCTGCAAGGCCGCCCGGTCCACCGCGGAGGACATCGAACTCGCACTGGATGCCGCGCATGCTGCTGCCGACGCCTGGGGCCGCACCCCGCCGGCCGAACGGGCCAACATCCTGCTGAAGATCGCGGACCGGCTCGAAGCCAATCTCGAGATCCTTGCCTATGCCGAGACCGTGGATAACGGCAAGCCGATTCGCGAGACGCTCAATGCCGACATCCCGCTGGCGGTCGATCACTTCCGCTATTTCGCCGGCTGCCTGCGCTCGCAGGAAGGCAGTCTGAGCGATCTCGACGAAAACACCGTGGCGTACCACTTCCACGAGCCGCTGGGCGTCGTGGGTCAGATCATTCCGTGGAACTTCCCCATTCTGATGGCCGCCTGGAAGCTGGCGCCTGCCATCGGCGCCGGCAACTGCGTGGTGCTCAAGCCGGCTGAATCGACTCCGGTCAGCATCCTGGTGCTGGCCGAGCTGATCGCCGATCTGCTGCCGCCGGGCGTGCTCAACGTGGTCAACGGTTTCGGTCGCGAAGCCGGCATGCCGCTGGCCAACAGCAAGCGCATTGCAAAGATCGCCTTCACCGGCTCCACCTCCACCGGCCGCGTGATCGCCCAGGCCGCTGCAAACAACCTGATTCCGGCAACGCTTGAGCTGGGCGGCAAGTCGCCCAACATCTTCTTCGCCGACATCGCCGATGCCGACGACGAGTTCTTCGACAAGGCGATCGAAGGTCTGGTGCTGTTTGCCTTCAACCAGGGCGAAGTGTGCACCTGCCCGTCGCGTGCGCTGATCCACGAGTCGATCTACGACAAGTTCATGTCGCGCGTGCTCGAGCGCGTCGCAGCCATCAAGCAGGGCAACCCGCTCGATACCGACGTGATGATGGGCGCTCAGGCCTCGAAAGAGCAGCTGAGCAAGATCATGAGCTATATGGATGTGGGCCGGCAGGAAGGTGCCGAGCTCCTGATCGGTGGCGGCCGGGCGCAGCTGGAAGGCGAGCTGGGTGACGGCTACTACGTCAAGCCGACCCTGTTCAAGGGCCACAACAAGATGCGCATCTTCCAGGAAGAGATTTTCGGACCGGTGCTGGCGGTGACCACCTTCAAGACCGAAGCTGAAGCGCTCGAACTGGCCAACGATACCCTCTACGGACTGGGTGCCGGTGTGTGGACGCGCGATGGCAGCAGGGCGTATCGCATGGGTCGCGCAATCAAGGCCGGACGCGTGTGGACGAACTGCTACCACGCCTATCCGGCACACGCCACCTTCGGCGGATACAAGGAGTCCGGTATCGGTCGCGAGACGCACAAGATGATGCTCGACCACTATCAGCAGACCAAGAACCTGCTGGTCAGCTACGACCCGAAGAAGCTCGGCTTCTTCTGATACAAGGCCCCGCATGTCGAGCTGCGATATGCGGGGCAGCCTGAAGTTCTCCCTCCTCATGAAAGTGAGTTCACGGGCGGCAATTGCCGCCCGCTTTTTTTGCAACGATGGAGGCCGTCATGGTCGAGAGAGTCATTGCAACCGAGGCCACACTGGCCCTGATCGAGTTGCTGCGCGCCAAGCATGGCGACCTGATATTCCACCAGTCCGGCGGCTGCTGTGACGGCAGTGCTGCCAACTGCTACCTGCCGGGCGAGCTGTGCACCGACCAGGATGTGCGCCTGGGCGAGATCGGCGGCTGTCCTTTCTACATCAGCAGTTCGCAATATGAGTACTGGAAGCACATGCAGCTGATCATTGATGTGCTCGATACGCGTGGGGGTGGAACCTTCTCGCTGGAAGGGCCTGAAGGCAAGAGCTTTCACACCCGTTCGCGCCTGTTCACCGACGAAGAATGGGCCGGGCTGGAGGCAGCCGGTGTTGTTTGAAACCCGTTTCCCAACAGAAGGGTGCGGCGTGCACCCGGCCAAGGAGTGAATACCGTGATGATCAGGACGATGGTAGTGGGGGCTGTGCTGATGGCCTCGATGTCGGCGCCGGCAATGGCGTCGATGGAGATCGTGAAGAAAGCGCGCTGTGTGGCCTGTCATGCAGTCGACAAGAAGATGGTGGGCCCGGCCTATCGTGAGGTGGCGGCAAAGTACGAAGGGCAGGCCGGCGCCGCATCCGAGCTCTTCGACAAGGTCCGCCATGGTGGTTCAGGCACCTGGGGCGCCATTCCAATGACGCCGAACGATGAAAGCAGGATCAGCGACGACAATCTGAAAGCCGCGATCGCATGGATTCTTGCTGGCGCAAAGGACTGAGCAGAAAAAACACCTGCTCCGGAGTGGAGCAGGTGTCTCGTTTTGGAGCAGGTGTCTTCCGTTTGCGCGCGGCACCGTTTTCCGACTCGGTCGATCAGGTCCGGCACCAGGATGGCGTGCACTCAGTGCAGCAACATGGCGCCGCGACCGTTGTGTTGCGTTGCGTGCTTAGTTGATTTCAACGCCCCATGGCAGCTCGCCCACGGGCTGATCGGTTTCGGTGTCGCGGACCGTGCCCGACTTTTCAGTTGGGACATGGGCAAGAGGGACCGCGCCGGCGAGGCTGGGCGCCAGGCCCGCAAATGTCATGCAGGGCAAGGGGTGACGGAGTGCATGCTCACCGCCGGTTCTGGCGTGTTGTCATGAGTCAGATTCCTCCGGGGAGACGGTGAGTGCTGCCGTTCTCACTGAAGATGCGGCCAAGCTCGCCGCTGCGCTGAAGCTCTGCCAGGGCGTCGCCGAGTGCAGCAGCAAGCGTCGGATGATCGGCTTTCACCGCCATACCCAGTGGCCAGCCGGTCACGCGAAGTTCGGGCATCTGCAGGCTGTCGATGACAACGCCGGGCGCATCCTTGAATGCCACTTCAAGTTCGGTGCGGGTGCCGATCACGGCAGCCACTTCGCCGGCCTTCAGACCCGCTGCTGCGAGCGGAATGCTGCGGTAGTGAGTGACCTGGTCACGCAGGCGACCGTTGAGCACATGGAGCATGAAGTCGCTTCCGTGGGTGTCGAGCTCGGCGCCGATGCGCTCGCGCGTGAACACTTCGAATGCGTTGGCGGCCGACCCCGCGATGGCTGGAATGCGTGCGCTGTTGCGCGCAATCGCCATGGTTTCGAGGTGGTAGGGCGCGAAGATCGTAACCTTGTCATTGTTGGCGGCAAAGTTGCGATCGACCGGTACGTGCAGCATCACGTCGCCGGGGCGCATGCCCAGGTAGTGGCCTTTCCACACCATGTTGCGCAGGTCGTCGCTCATGTCTTCGTCGGCCGGAAACTCGACGAACTCGGCACGCAGCCCGAGCCTGGCCGCCAGCGCCCTGCCCAGTGCGATATCAATGCCCTGGCCCTTGTCCGACCAGGGCGGATAGTTGGCATAGACCGCAATGCGCAGTGCGCCAGCCTGTTGCAGCTCAAGTTCGGCTGCCGCTGCACGCGCGGGCAGCGCGGCAGCGACCAGCATTGCGCCTGCGCCCAGGAGAAAGTGTCTGCGTTCATTCTTCACGTACGGTCTCCAGCCATGCACGAATCGACCACATTGCTTCCTGCGGCAGGATACCCTCGAACGGCGGCATGTAGACACGTCCCCCGCGGCTGGCACCGTCACGGATGCGCTGCATGAAAATCTCGTCGCCCTCGTCACCTTCAGGCAGGTAACGCAGGTCAGGTGCGATCCCGCCGGAGACGGCGCCCAGGCCGTGGCAGCGCGCACAGTTCTGGTTGTAGGCCGAGTCGCCGATGCGGATGGCTTCCTTGTCCTTGCGATAGGGGTTGCTGACAAGCCAGTCCTTTCCGAGCGGCTTGAGCGTGGATACATCAACCGCCTGCGGCGTGACGTCTCCGTGAGCACCCGCAATCAGCGTGACGCTTGCCAATGCTGCAGCGCAAGCGATCTGACGCAATGAACGGGTGACTGTCTCCTTGTTGTACTTGTCTTCCACTGTATCGTTCCTCATGGCTGGTATTGAAGCGCTTTGATTCGCATGTCCCCGGTTGGGCCGGTGTGCTCATGCTCTGCAAACGCTGTGCCACTGTTGCCGGACTCCCTGTATGGCAAGGAAATTGCTCACGATGAACTGCCGCCAGGGTGCGGCGGTTGCTGCGCATCGTGACAGGTGCTAAGTTTTGGAACATGTCCCCCGACAAAAAATAGAGACAGGGGGCTGGAGGAGACGACATGACAGGTCACCCAATGGCCACGACGCCGCACGAACTGCGTGTGCGTGAGGCGCGACACCAGTTTTTCGATCGTGGAGAGTGTGCGGACATCGAACTGCCGCAGGAGGTGCTGCGATCCTGGCTGCGCTGCCGGGACAGTGGCGTCGATTATCGGGACGATGGCCGCGGCGACCCCGAAGGCCGGTTCGGGCTGGATCTTGCGCGGGAGCGCAGCAAGTCCCTGCTGAGCAACGCGGCCGGCATCATGGAGCATGTGTTCGAGCAGATCCGCGCTTCGGGCAGCATGGTGATCCTGGCCGACAGCCAGGGCATGATCCTGCACAGCATGGGCGATCCCGATTTCGTCAGCCGGGCGCAACGCGTGGCCTTGCAGCCAGGCTCCTCATGGAGCGAGTCGGTACGGGGCACCAATGCGATCGGCACCACCCTGGTCGAGGCTGCGCCTGTCGAGGTCAACGGTGCCGAGCACTTTCTTGACCGTAACGGCATCCTGACCTGCAGCGCCTCGCCGGTGTTCAACCCGCGCGGTGAGATCGAGGGGGTGCTGGATATCTCCGGCGACTATCGTGGCAATCAGCGCCATACCCTCGGACTGGCGCGTCTGGCTGCGCAGTTGCTCGAGAAGCGTCTGTTCGAGATCGAGTTCGCGCGCGAACTGCTGATCGCATTCCATAACCGTCCCGAGTGTGTCGGCGGCCTGCAGGAGGGCTTGCTCGCGGTGTCGTCCGAGGGGCGCGTCGTCGGGGCCAATCCGGTGGCCAGGGCTCTGCTCGGCGTGAAGCAGGGTGGAATGGTCTGCGGTGAGTTCGGCGCCCTGTTCCGCCTGCCCTTCGGCACCTTCATCGACCGCTGCTCGCGCGATGTATGCTCGCTGCAGGCGCTCGAGCTGCGCGGGGGCGAACCGCTCTATGCGCGCATCCGCGGGCGGGTGCCGACGGTGGGTAAGGCGAACTCGCGCAGCGATGCCGGCGGACAGGGTGAGGCGCGCAGTACGTCGGGCGCGGGCGAGTCGGCCGGACGCAATCCGCCGTGCGACCGTCGCAGCGGGCGGGCGACGCTCGAGTGCCTGTCGACCGGCGATGCACGCTTGCAGCTGGCGCTGGATCGCGCCGCGCGCATCATGGGCAAGGACATTCCGCTCCTGATTCAGGGTGAATCGGGCGTGGGCAAGGAGCTGTTTGCGCGCGCATTCCATTATTCCAGTCCGCGCCAGGACGGCCCCTTCGTGGCGGTCAACTGCGCGGCCATTCCCGAGAACCTGATCGAATCCGAACTCTTCGGTTACGTCGGCGGCGCCTTTACCGGTGCGCGGCGCGAAGGGGCCGTGGGCAAGATCCAGCAGGCGCATGGCGGCACGCTGTTCCTCGATGAAATCGGCGACATGCCGCTGGCGATGCAGGCGCGTCTGCTGCGGGTGCTGCAGGAGCGCTGCGTGACACCGGTGGGGGCTCAACGCAATGTGCCGGTCGATATCACCCTGGTGTGTGCGACCCACCGGGTGCTGCGAGAGTCGGTGCGCAACGGCAGCTTCCGCGAGGATCTCTACTATCGGGTGAATGGCCTGACAGTCACCCTGCCACCCCTGCGCGACCGCAGTGACATCCGCTCGATCGTCGCCATCATTCTGGCGTCCGAAGTCGACCCCGCGCGTGGCGAGGTGACGATCAGCGAGCAGGTGCTCGACTTCTTCGAGCGCTACCCCTGGCCGGGCAATGTGCGCCAGCTGCAGAACGTGATCCGGGTTGCAGTGGCGCTGCTGGATGACGACGAATACGAGATTTTGCCTCTGCATCTGCCAGAGGAGCTGTTCGGTTCCGATCCGATGGACGACGCCGAGAGCGGGCAGGCCAGCGCGGTGGCGGCGTCCTCACCGGCTGCGGCGGCAGTACCCGCGCAAGCCGCCGCGGGGCGCAGCCTGGACGAGATCGAGCTCGATGCAATTTCCCGCGTGATGCTCGAAGAGGGCGGCAATGTGTCGGCCGCAGCACGCCGTCTCGGCATCAGTCGCAACACCCTGTATCGCAAGATCGGCCGCATGAAATAAGGCTGCGTTCCGGGCCGTCTAATCCATAAGTAATAAGGGTTTTCCTGCGCTTGTCCCGTCCCGGGTCGGGCGTATCCTCGAAGGCAGGTATGAAGTGTGCTTCATAGGAAATGCTTCATCACTGCCATAACAACGGAAATCGGAGGAGAAGGTTGATGTGGAAATCACTTCATATTGATCCCGCAAAGTGTACCGGCTGTCTGCAGTGCGAGATGGCCTGCTCGTATGAGCACACCGGGGTCTTCAATCCCAGCAAGTCGCGGATCAAGGTATTCAACTTCGAGGCCGAGGGGCGCAAGGTGCCATACACCTGTACCCAGTGCACCGAAGCCTGGTGCCTGAATTCCTGTCCGGTCGATGCGATCCGCATCGACCTTTCCACCGGCGCCAAGATGGTGTTCGAAGACACCTGCGTTGGCTGCAAGGTGTGCACGATCGCCTGTCCTTTCGGCACGATCAACTACAACCAGGAGTCGGGCAAGGTGCAGAAATGCGACTTGTGCGATGGCAATCCTGCCTGTGCCGAGGCCTGTCCGACGGCGGCGATCACCTACATCGACGCCGACTGGACGGGGCTGGACAAGATGCGCACCTGGGCCGCCAAGGCCAATACGCCGACCACTGCCGCCTGAAGGAGGAGCAACCATGGGCTGGAACAGAAAAGTCCTGCGTGTCGATCTGACGGCAGGCACATGCAAGGAAGAGCCGCTGAACATGAAGTGGGCTCAGGATTACCTCGGCTCGCGCGGTCTGGCGACCAAGTACCTGGTATCGGAAATCGATCCCAAGGTCGATCCGCTGTCACCCGACAACAAGATGATCATGGCCACCGGTCCGCTGACCGGCACCATGGCCTCGACCGGCGGGCGCTATACGGTGGTGACCAAGGGGCCGCTGACGGGGGCCATCGCGTGCTCGAATTCGGGCGGCTACTTTGGCGCCGAACTCAAGTTCGCCGGCTGGGACATGATCATCTTCGAGGGCAAGTCGCCCAAGCCGGTCTATCTCTACATCGAAAACGACAAGGCCGAGTTGCGCGATGCAGGCCATCTGTGGGGTCGCAGCTGCTGGGAGACCGAAGAGACGATCAAGCACGAGCTGCAGGATCCGCTGGTGCGCGTATCGTCGATCGGCCTCGCGGGCGAGAACGAAGTGATGTTCGCCTGTGTGGTGAACGACCTGCACCGTGCAGCAGGGCGCTCCGGCGTGGGCGCGGTGATGGGCTCGAAGAACCTCAAGGCAGTCGCACTGCGCGGCACCAAGGGCGTGTCCGGCATTCACGACTTCAAGGCCTTCATGAAGGCGACCACCGACGCCAAGAAGGTGCTGGCGGATAACGCGGTGACCGGCCAGGGGCTGCCCAAGTACGGCACCCAGGTGCTGATGAACGTGATCAACGAGATGGGCGCGCTGCCCACCCGCAATCACCGCGACGTGCAGTTCGAGGACGCCGGCAAGATCTCCGCCGAGGCGATGCACGAGAAGCGCGAGAGCGACGGCAAGCCGCAGCTGGTGACCAATGCCGCGTGTTTCGGCTGCACCATCGCCTGCGGTCGCATCTCGGAAATCGACAAGGGCCACTTCACCGTCAAGAACAGTCCCAAGTACTGGGGGGCGTCCGGCGGTCTGGAGTACGAGGCCGCCTGGGCACTGGGCGCAGCCAACGGCGTGGGCGATATCGAGGCCCTGCAGTACGCCAACATGATCTGCAACGAGCAGGGCATGGACCCGATCTCCTTCGGCGCGACCGTGGGTGCAGTGATGGAGCTGTACGACATGGGCGTGCTCGATTCGGCCAAGATCGGCATCGATTCGCCCTTCGGCTCTGCCGAGGCGCTGGCGAAGCTGGTGGAGATGACGGCAAATGGCGAGGGCTTTGGCAAGGAGATCGGCCTCGGCTCCAAGCGCCTGTGCGAAAAGTACGGTCATCCCGAGCTGTCGATGAGCGTGAAGGGCCAGGAGTTCCCGGCCTACGATTCGCGTGGCATCCAGGGCATGGGCCTGGCCTACGCCACCTCGAACCGCGGCGCCTGCCATTTGCGCGGCTACACCGTGGCCTCCGAAGTGCTCGGCATTCCGGTCAAGACCGATCCGCTCACCACCGAGGGCAAGCCGGAGCTCGTCAAGGCGTTCCAGGATGCCACCGCGGTGTTCGACTCTGCCGGCATCTGCGTATTCACCAGCTTTGCGTGGACCCTGGCCGATGTGCAGCCCCAGCTCGACGCCGCCTGCGAGGGCGACTGGAGCATGGACAAGCTCAACGAGGTGGGCGAGCGCATCTGGAACATGGAGCGCGAGTTCAACAACGCTGCCGGCTTCACCGCCAAGGACGACAACCTGCCGCCGCGCCTGACCACCGAGCCGGCCAAGACCGGTCCGGCCAAGGGGCTGGTCAATGGGCTGGCGACCATGCTGCCGGAGTACTACAAGGCGCGTGGCTGGACGCCTGACGGTGTTCCGACCGCTGAGACCAAGGCCCGCCTGGGGCTGTAAACGGGGAGCGGGAGCCAGTGAGCGGCCGGCCGACAACCGGCCGCTCGTGGCAGCGCCCGCATCGGTCGCATTTGCAATGATCGCGGAGGCCTTGCGAGGGGCCGGCCGCGGCTGTGCATCGAGGATGTCTGATGAAACACCTGATACTCGGTAACGGCCCCGCTGGTGTGGTGGCCGCTGAAACCCTGCGCCGCGCCGCGCCGCAGGACGAAATCGTGCTGGTTGGGAACGAGGACTCACCGCCGTATTCGCGCATGGCGATTCCCTACCTGCTGGAAGAGAACATCGACGAGAAGGGCACCTGGCTGCGCAAGGCGCAGGGCCACTTCGAGCAGCTCCGCATCCGCGAACTGCGCGGGCGGGCCGTGGCGCTCGACACCGAGAAGCAGCGCATGCTGTTTTTCGACGGCCATTTCGAGGACTACGACCGTCTCCTGATCGCGACCGGTTCGCACCCGGTGCGCCCGCCGATTCCGGGCGTCGACCTGCCCGAGGTGCAGACCTGCTGGACCCTGGAGGATGCGCGTGCGATCGCCGCACACGCGAAGCCCGGTGCGCGGGTGCTGCAGTTGGGCGCCGGCTTCATCGGCTGCATCATCATGGAGGCGCTGGCCAAGCGCGGCGTCGAGCTCACCGTGGTGGAGATAGGCGACCGCATGGTGCCGCGCATGATGACGCCGAAAGCGGGCGGCATGATCAAGGAGTGGGTCGAGAACAAGGGTGTGAAGGTGATCACCTCGGCCGGGGTCAACCGCATCGACCGCGGTGCGGGCTCGCCACTGACGGTGAGCCTGAGCACGGGTGCCAAGATCGACTGCGATCTGGTGATCGTTGCCGCGGGCGTGGCGCCGAACGTCGCCTTTCTCGAGGGAACGGGCGTGCATGTGGCCAAGGGCGTGCTGGTGGACGACCATCTGGAAACCAGCGTGAAAGGTATCTACGCTGCGGGTGACGTGGCTGAGGCGCCGGACGTGTTTACCGGCGCCCACCTTGTCGCCGCGATTCAGCCCAACGCTGCCGATCAGGCCCGCGTGGCCGCACTCAACATGGCGGGACGGGACAACTGCCTCAACGGCGTGCTGGCGATCAACGTGCTCGATACCCTGGGCCTGATCTCGACCTCGTTCGGACAATGGTGGGGTGAGGCGGCGGACAAGGGCGGTGAGGGCGTCGAGCATGTGGATGAAATGCGAAGCCGCTACCTGAGCCTGCAGTTCAAGGACGATGTACTGATCGGTGCCACATCGATCGGGCTGACCGAGCATGTCGGTGCCCTGCGCGGCCTGATTCACGGGCAGGTCAAACTCGGGAAGTGGAAAGAGCGCTTGCTTGAGACACCGTTGCAGTTCGTCGATGCCTATGTCGCGACCTCGCAACCGATGGCGCTCGCAAGGTGAGGGCACGTGTCACGATGAAAGTTGCGTTCAAACTGTTTGCTTCGCTGTCCGACTACCTTCCCGCCGAGCGCAAGGGCAACCGCCTTGAGCTCGATGTGGAGGACGGAACGACGGTGGCAGACCTGATCCGCCGCTACAACGTGCCTGAGCGCAGCGCGCATCTGGTGCTGGTCAATGGTGTCTTCATTCCGCCGTCCGAGCGTATTCGCCACCGTCTGCAGCCGAGTGACGAACTGGCGATCTGGCCGCCGATCGCCGGCGGCTGAGGATGGCTTTCATCAATGGTCCGGTGCCGGAGGTCGTCGAGCGCCTGGTGACGGCGACGCCGGCGGAGTTCGAGCGCGATCTGCGTGCCGCATGGGCAGACGTGAGCACTCCAACGCCGGGACGCCTGCTGCTGGTTGATGGCGAGCAGCGCCTGACGCTGGAACTGCTCGTTTTGCCGGTGCGCAGGCTGGGCCTTTTCGAGCTGCCTCAGCTGCAGGTCAGATATTGCTTTGAAGGCGGTGACGAGCCGGCGCGGCGCAGCTGGCTTGCCAGACTCGATCGCTCGATGCAGAAGGGTGGCGGCTGACAGCGTGTAATCCAGGGGTGTGGTCGAGGGCGGCCCTGGGAGCTGTTCCGGTGTGGCTGCCGGGCGGGCAGACGTTCGCGGCCTTCGGCTTCCCGCCAGGAACTGCATTTGTGGGGCGCCGATGCAAACTCGCCCGCGATGCGGGCTCAGACATGCATCGGCTTGTTTCCCCACAAATGCATTTCCCGGCGGCGCTCTCGACAGCCCACCCAACAGCCACACCGGCGCCCCCTGGGCCGCCCTCGATCACGGCAGGTCGCGCGGATTCGGGTATTCTCCCCGCGATGTCGATGTTCACCTCCACCTTTGCCGATGCACTGGCCCTGCTCGCGACTTTCGACGCGCGAGTGGGCGAGATCGTCTGGCTGTCGCTGAAGGTCAGCGGCGGCGCGGTCATGCTGGGTACGCTCATCGGCCTTCCGCTCGGCGCCTGTCTGGCCGTCGGGCGCTTTCCCGGCAAGCATGCCGCCTCGGTACTCATCAACGGCCTGATGGGCCTGCCCTCGGTCGTGGTCGGCGTGGTGGTCTATCTGTTCCTGTCGCGCTCGGGGCCCCTCGGCGACTTTGGCCTGCTCTACACCCCGGCTGCAATGGTGGTCGCGCAAACCTTGCTGGTGATACCGCTGATGGCTGCGATTGCGCGCCAGGTGGTGGAGGATGTGTGGCAACGCTACGCGGAAGAACTGCAGGTCATGTGCTTCAGCTGGTGGCAAAGCGTGACCACGCTGCTGTACGACTGTCGCCACTCCCTGATGGTCGCGGTGCTCGCGGGGCTTGGGCGCGCCATGAGCGAGGTCGGCGCGGTAATGATCGTCGGTGGCAACATCGACCGCTCGACCCGGGTGATGACGACGGCCATTGCGCTGGAAACCAGCAAGGGCGACCTGCCGCTGGCCATTGCGCTCGGTGTGGTGCTGATCCTGCTCATTCTCGCGCTCAACGCCTTTGCCTTCCTGCTGCGGCAGTGGGCGATGCGACGCTACGACTGACCGAGGTCCGATGTTCCCTGTCCGTATCGACAATCTGCGCTTTTCACCCAACGGACATGCCGTGCTCGACGGCATCGATCTGCAGCTCGGCAGCGAGGGCATCACGCTCTTGCTCGGTCCCAACGGAGCGGGCAAGAGCATGTTGCTGCGCGTGCTGTGCGGCCTGGTCGAACCTTGCGGCGGGACAATCGACTGGGGCGGTGGTGTGCGTCCGGCGCGCGGGGTGATGATGGTGTTCCAGCATCCGATGATGCTGCGTGCCACGGTGCTGGAGAACGTCGCGCTCGGACTCAAGCCGCTCGGCGTGTCTGCGGCCGAGCGCCAGCGCAGGGCGATGGCCGTGCTCGAGCGCATCGGGCTCGCACATCGCGCCGCTGACAGCGCGCGCCAGTTGTCGGGCGGGGAGAAGCAGCGGCTGGCGCTTGCGCGCGCCTGGCTGACGCGCCCGCGCCTGCTGCTGCTCGACGAACCCACCGCCAGCCTCGATCCGTCGGCAACAGCGGAAGTCGAGCGTATCATCCGCGAGATCCGTACCGACGGCACCCGCATCCTGATGGTCACCCACAACCTCGGACAGGCCACCCGGCTCGGCGACGACATCGTCTTTCTGTCGGCCGGCAAGGTGTGCGAACACACGCCGACGCAGCGCTTCTTCTCCCGCCCGGCGTCGGACGAGGCCAGACTCTTCATCCAGGGCGAACTGCCCTGGCGCATGACTTTCTGATCGGGCGCCTGCGTCACTGCGGGGAACTCATGCATGCTCATCGGGTCTTGAGTGCACCCGTTTCATCGAGCCCGAGACATCATGAATGCAGATCAGCAGAAAGCCGTCCTGACCATCGCCCTGATGGCCGCCTTTGCCGACGGCGCGAACGACGAGCAGGAGCGTGAGCAGATTCGCGGCATCGCCGAATCGCTGAGCGGAGAAGCCGGTGGTACCGATCTGCGCGGTCTTTACCAGCAGGTCTTGCTCAAGCGCGTCAGCCTGGACGATGCGGTCGCCGCGCTGGGCGAGCCGACCCACCGGCAGCTTGCATACGAGATGGCCGTCTGCGTGTGCGATGCAGACGGTCACACCAGTCCGGCCGAGCGTGCCTTCCTCGATGCGCTCGCGGCCGCGCTGGGGCTGGGGCGGGCGGTGACAGCGCCGGTCGACCAGCAGGGGGAGGAGATGGCCGACCTGATCGATGCGGCAGCGCCGATGGCGCCAGCGGGCGCGACTGCCGGTCAGGAAGTCCCGCGCGCTGCATCGAACCCTGCGGCGGACGCCGAGATGGATCGCAGCATTCTCAACTACGCGATTCTGAATGGGGCGCTTGAGCTTCTGCCGCAGTCGTGGGCCTCGATGGCGATCATTCCGCTGCAGATCAAGATGGTCTATGGCATCGGAAAGACCTATGGGCACGAACTCGACCAGGGCCACATCCGCGAACTGCTGGCCACGATGGGCGTTGGCCTGACCTCGCAGTATCTCGAACAGTTCGGGCGCAAGCTGCTTGGCGGGCTGCTGGGCAAGGTCGGGGGCGGCCTGGGGCGCCAGCTCGGCAAGTCCGCGACCAGCGTCGCATTCTCTTTCGCCACCACCTATGCACTCGGTCAGGTGGCGCGGCGCTACTACGGAGGCGGGCGGCAGATGAGTACCGAACTGCTGCGCGACACGTTCCAGAATCTGCTGGGACCGGCCAAGGAGATGCAGGCGCGTTATCTGCCGCAGATCCAGGAGCGGGCGGGCTCGCTCGATGCGGGCCAGATCATGTCCATGGTGCGCGGGCGCTGAGCCTGATCGCGCCGGTGGAAGGCAGGGCCTGACGGGTGTCAGGCCCTTGTCGGATCAGACCCGCAGCAGCGCCTTGCACAGCCGCTCGGAGAACTGGTCTTCGGTGAACTGCGGCTCGTTGGGCGGATAGAGTTCGACTTCGTCGATCGGGAAGCCGCTGTCGCGCGCGAGTGCGAGCAGCTCTCTGACTTTCTGACAGGCCTTCAGCTGTTCGCCGAGGGCCGCATCAGCGCGGGCTTTGTCCGAAAAGGCCTTGATATCCTTGATTGCCATGATTTCCCTGCGTGTTCATTCCAGATTTAAACCAGGGCGTGGCACCTGCACCACGCCTGACCATTGAAGCAAGACTGCATCCGGCGTGAACGCAATTCCGGTGCCTGTCCTGGCCTGGTCTTGATCAACAGAATGAATTCAGAGGCTTACGCTGTTTCCTGGGCGATTTTCAGCGGCACGCATTGTCGGCTTTCGCCCCTTGCGCCGCGCAATGAAGGTTTTGCGCCCAAGCGGCTTCAGCTGCCAGAAACCCAGTGCCCCGACTTGCCGCCGAGCTTTTCCATCAGCTGGATGCCTTCCATGCGCATGCCGCGATCCATCGCCTTGCACATGTCGTAGATGGTGAGCAGGGCGACGTTGACGGCGGTGAGCGCTTCCATCTCGACGCCGGTCCGGCCGACGGTTTCGGCCGTCACCGTGCAGCGAATGGCGAGCGCGGCGGGATCGCTTTCGAACTCGACGGCGACGCGGGTGAGCGGGATCGGGTGGCACAGCGGGATCAGGTCGCTGCAGCGTTTGGCGCCCTGGATGGCGGCGATGCGGGCGATGCCCAGCACGTCGCCTTTCTTTGCCGTGCCGCTCTGAATGGTGTCGAAGGTCGCGGCTTCCATCAGGATGCGGCCGGTCGCGACGGCAACCCGGCGGGTTTCCGATTTGGCGCCGACATCAACCATGTGGGCCTGGCCTTCGGCGTCGAAATGGGTCAGGGCGGACGGAGTGGAATCGCTCATTGTTCGGTGTCGGAAGGGTATTGAGTGAATGGTTCGACGGCGCGACTGGCGCTTGCTACATGCCGATACACCGCACGCCGGAACTACGCTTCGGGAGGGTTATCATAGCATCCCATGATGCGTCGATCCCTCGCCCTGCTGCTCAGCCTCGCGCTGGCTTTTCCTGCCCACGCCGTCGATCTGCCCGATCTCGGTGATGTGGGTACGTCCGACCTGTCGCCGGCGGAAGAGCGCCGTATCGGTGAGGAGATCATCCGCGAGATCCGCTGGAAGGATGCGGCCTATCTCGACGATCCCGAGGTCGAGGAATACGTCAATCGGCTCGGCAAGCGGCTGGCTGCAGTCAGCAACGATCCGCTGCAGAGTTTCGATTTCTTTGTGGTCAAGGATGCCACCCTCAATGCCTTCGCCTTGCCGGGAGGCTATATCGGTGTGCACTCGGGGCTGATTCTCGCCTCCGAGAGCGAGTCCGAGCTGGCTTCGGTGCTCGGCCATGAGATCGCTCACGTCACGCAGCGTCATATCGCCCAGATCGTCGGCAAGCAGAGCCAGGCCGGCATTCTGATGCTCGCCTCGCTGCTGGTGGCGGTGCTGGCGGCGCGCAGCAGTTCGGACGCCAGCATGGCTGCCGTCGCCGCCGGCCAGGCCGGGGCCATCCAGTCGCAGCTTGGCTACTCCCGTGATTTCGAGCGCGAAGCGGATCGTGCGGGTTTGCAGACGCTGGAGGCCGCCGGATTCGACGTGCGCGGCATGCCCAGCTTCTTCGAGCGGCTGCAGCGCTCGAGCCGTCTTTACGAGAACAATGCGCCGGCCTATCTGCGCAGCCACCCGCTGACGACCGAACGTATTGCCGACATGGAGAACCGTGCGGCGTCGCTGCGCTACCGGCAGGTGCCGGATTCCGCCGACTTCCGCTACGTGCGGGCCAAGCTGCGATCGCAGACGGCACAGCCGGCAGAGGCGTTGAAGACCTTTGAAGACCTTCTCGCGCGCACGCCCAAGGACGAGGCCGTGCGTTACGGCCTGATCCGGACGCAGATGCGCGCCGGGCGGCTGGACGACGCCGAGGCGGGGCTGAAGGCATTGCGCAGCAGCACGGAGCCCTCAGTCTTCATCGAGACGCTTGCCGCAGAGCTTTCGATGGCACGGCGTGACGCAGGGGCCGCGGTCAGGACGCTGGACGCGGCGGCGCGGCGTTTTCCTGCCAGTCAGAGCCTGCGCTACGCGCTGGCCGATGCGCAGATCATTGCGGGACGGGCTGCGGATGCGGTTGCCGGCGTCCGCCAGGGGCTGCAGACGCGCGGTGAGGATATCCGGCTGTGGCAATTGCTGTCGCGAGCCAACGCCCAGCTTGGCAAGCTGACCGCCCGCCATCGCGCTCAGGCGGAAGTCTACGCGCTGCAGGGGAGCTATCCTGCGGCGGTCGAGCAACTCGAGCTTGCACGCAAGGCGGGAGACGGCGACTTCTACGACCTCTCCGCCGTCGACGCGCGCCTGCGCGAACTGAAAATCCGCGTGCGCGACGAACGTCGCGAGCGCGGACTTGAGCGCTGAGCCGTTTTGCACGCGGGCTGCGTCTACCGGCGCGCTGCGCTTTACATTAAAATCGTCGGGTTTGCTGATAACGAAGACTAAGGACGAAGCAATGGATTTCGACAAGGAAGTAGACGCCCGCGGTCTGAACTGCCCGTTGCCGATCCTGCGTGCCAAGAAGGCACTGGCCGAGCTTGATCATGGCCAGGTTGTGCGGATCATTGCGACCGACCCGGGTTCGGTGAAAGACTTTCAGGCTTTCGCCAAGCAGACCGGGAATGAACTGGTCAAGCAGGGCGAGACGGCCGACAAGGCATTCGAGTTCTACATGCGGCGCAAGTGATGCTGCACTGAGTGTTACCAAGCAAAAGGGCCGCGATCAGCGGCCCTTTTGCTTGAGCTTCATCCCGGGGCCACCTCGGCCCCGGGCGATTGCATCAATGACCAGCCAGCTTTGCCAGTTGCGGGCGCAACTGCTCCAGCGTGACCTTGAAGCCGGCGAGGCGATCGCGTTCCTGCTGCACGACGGCAGCGGGGGCACGATCGACGAAGCTGGCGTTGCCCAGCTTGCCTTCGGCTTTCACGATCTCGCCTTCGATGCGGGCGATCTCCTTGCCCAGACGCTCGCGCTCTGCGGCGATGTCGATCTCCACGCGCAGCATCAGGCGGGTTTCGCCAGCCACGGCCACCGGTGCCAGCTCTTCGGCGCTGATTTCGGCGACGATCTCGACCTCTGACAGCTTGGCGAGGCCCGCAAGATAGGGCGCATAGGCCTTGAGCGTGTCGGCGCTGCCCGCCGCGACCAGCGGCAGACGCTGGGCGGGGGAGATGTTCATCTCGCCGCGCAGGTTACGACAGGCGTAGATCATGGCCTTCAGCTCGGTGACCTTCGCTTCTGCCGTTTCGTCTACGCGACTCAGATCGGCCTGCGGGTAGCGCGCCAGCATCACGCTGTCGGCATCCTTGCGTCCGGCGAGCGGTGCAACGGTTTCCCACAGCTCTTCCGTGATGAAGGGGATCAGCGGGTGGGCGAGGCGCAGCACGGTCTCGAGCACGCGCAGCAGGGTGCGCCGGGTGGCGCGCTGCTGCTCCGGGGTGCCGGTCTGGATCTGGACCTTGGCCAGCTCCAGGTACCAGTCGCAGTACTCGTCCCAGACGAATTCGTACACCGTGCGGGCGACGAGGTCGAAGCGGTAGGACTCGAACTGAGTGGCAACGTCGGCTTCGGTGCGCTGCAGGCGGGAAACGATCCAGCGGTCGGCAAAGGAGAAGTCGAGATAACCCCCGGGTGCGCATTGATCCGGCGTGTGCTCGTTCATGCCGCAGTCCTGACCTTCGCAGTTCATCAGCACGAAGCGGGTGGCGTTCCACAGCTTGTTGCAGAAGTTGCGATAGCCCTCGCAGCGCGCGAGGTCGAACTTGATGTCGCGACCCGGGCTGGCCAGGCTGGCAAAGGTGAAGCGCAGGGCGTCGGTGCCGAAGGCCTGGATGCCTTCGGGGAATTCCTTGCGCGTCTTCTTCTCGATGCTCTGCGCCTGCTTCGGGTTCATCAGGCCGAAGGTGCGCTTCTTCACCAGTTCGTCGATGGCGATGCCGTCGATGAGGTCGATCGGGTCGAGCACGTTGCCCTTCGACTTCGACATCTTCTGGCCTTCCGCATCACGGATCAGGCCATGCACATAGACGTGCTTGAACGGGATCTTGCCGGTGATGTGAGTCGTCATCATCACCATCCGGGCAACCCAGAAGAAGATGATGTCAAAGCCGGTGACGAGCACGGTGGAGGGCAGATAGAGGTCGAGTGCGTCGTTGCTCTGCTGCGGCCACTCGGCTGTCCAGTCGAGCGTGGAGAACGGCCACAGCGCGGACGAATACCAGGTGTCGAGCACGTCGTCTTCGCGGCGCAGCTTGCCCTCTTCGTAACGGGCGTGCAGCACGGACAGGCGCTGCGCGAGTTCCGGGTGCTGCTCGGTGGTCTCGCCCTTTGCCTGGCGGGCCTGGACTTCGGCCTTGAGGCCGTCGATCTCCGCTTCGAGCGCGGTTTTCCATGCACGAATCGCGGCTTCTTCGTCGGTGGCGACGTAGATCTTGCCTTCCTCGTCGTACCAGGCAGGAATGCGGTGGCCCCACCACAGCTGACGCGAGATGCACCAGTCCTGGATGTTGTTGAGCCACTGGTTGTAGGTGTTGATCCAGTTTTCCGGATAGAACTTGATCTCGCCCGACGAAACCACGTCGAGCGCCTTCTGCGTGATCGACTTGCCGTCTGCGCCCGGCTTGCTCATGGCGACGAACCACTGGTCGGTGAGCATCGGCTCGATCACGACGTTGGTGCGGTCGCCACGCGGCACCTGCATCTTGTGCGCCTTGATCTCGAGCATCAGGCCGAGGGCTTCGAGCTCGTTGACCACCTGCTGGCGCGCGGGGACGCGGTCCATGCCGACGATGCCGGCGGGCATGGCCACGCCTTCCAGCGCCTGGCCGTTGGTGTCATAGCGCTCGGCCACGGCGGGCATGCTGCCGTCGAGCTTGAGCACCACGATCATGTCGAGCTTGTGACGCTGACCGACTGCGTAGTCGTTGAAGTCGTGCGCGGGCGTGACCTTGACGCAGCCGGTGCCGAATTCGCGGTCGACGTAGTCGTCGGCGATGATCGGGATGTCGCGGCCGGTGAGCGGCAGGCGCACGGTCTTGCCGATCAGGTGGGCGTAGCGTTCGTCTTCCGGGTGCACCATGACCGCGACGTCGCCGAGCAGCGTCTCGGGCCGGGTGGTGGCGACGGTAAGACCCTGCAGGCCGTCGATCGCGCCGTCCGAGAACGGATACATGATGTGATACAGCTTGCCGTCTTCTTCCTCGGAGACCACCTCGAGGTCAGACACGGCCGTACCCAGCTTAGGATCCCAGTTGACCAGACGCTTGCCGCGATAGATCAGGCCCTCGTTATAGAGCCGGACAAAGGTTTCGGTGACGGTCTTCGACAGGCCTTCGTCCATGGTGAAGCGCTCGCGCTTCCAGTCCGGGCTGGTGCCGAGGCGGCGCATCTGGCGGGTGATGGTGCCACCGGAGTACTCCTTCCACTCCCACACCTTCTCCAGGAACTTCTCGCGCCCGAGTTCGTGACGCGAGATGCCCTGCGCGTCGAGCTGGCGCTCGACCACGATCTGGGTAGCGATGCCGGCGTGATCGGTGCCCGGCTGCCACAGCGTGTTGTGACCACGCATGCGGTGGTAGCGGGTGAGCGCATCCATGATCGTCTGGTTGAAGCCATGACCCATGTGCAGCGTGCCGGTGACGTTCGGCGGCGGCAGCAGGATGCAGAAGGCGTTGGGGTTCGACTTGTCGAGGCCGGCATCAAAGTAGCCGCGGGATTCCCACTCGGGGTACCAGCGACGCTCGATGTTCTCCGGTTCGAAGCTTTTGGCCAGTTCCATGTTGTTTTAGCGCGCTTGAAGGCAAAGGCGTAATTATAACGGATGCGCCACCAACACTCCCGGTGGCATTCGTCGGAAACAGCGCAAGGACTGATCGCTCAGCGCAGGGAGTCGAGATTTCCCCATTCGCGCATGATCCATGCATCGTCCTCGAACTGCGTCTGCAGAAAACCGATCCATGCGCTGACCTTGGCGGGCACGAGCCGTGGCGACGGATAGACGGCGTGGATCTCCTGCGAGGGCAGGGGAAAGCCCTTGAGGATGGAGGTCAGCGTGCCGCGCACGATCCACCGGCGCGCGATGTAGAGCGGCAGCAGGGCGATGCCGATGCCGTCGATTGCGGCCGAGGCGACGCAGGAGATGTTGTTTGAGCGCACCGGTCCGCTCACTGCCACCGGGACCGGGTTGCCCTTGCCGTCGGCGAAATGCCACAGGTGGTCGCCCTGTACGCTGCTGTAGACGATGCAGTGATGCGCGGTGAGCGTCGATGGATGAGTGGGTTCGCCGCAGCGGGCGAGATAGGCCGGGCTCGCCACGGTGACCCAGGGGTTGAGGCCGAGGCAACGGCTTCCGAGCGTGGAATCGGCGAGCTTGCCCATGCGGACCGACACGTCGATGCCGTGCTCGACGAGGTCGATCATGTGGTCGTCGAACTGCAGGTCGAGTTGTACGCCCGGATTGCTGGCCATGAATTCGAGTGCCAGCGGCATCACCACCCTGCGTCCGAAACCCGAGGAGCTTGCGATGCGCAGGCGGCCGTTCACCCGCTCGCCGAGGCGGGTCACCATGTCGTCGGCGGTCTCGACTTCCCGCTGAATGATCTTGCAGCGTTCATAGAACAGCGTGCCTGCCTCGGTAAGCCGCATGCCGCGCGTGTTGCGGTTGAGCAGACGGACGCCGAGCCTGGCCTCGATTGCAGCGATGTGCTTGGTGACCGTCGGCTGCGTCAGGTTCATGTCGCGCGCAGTACGGGAGAAGCTGCCGCTATCCACTAGGCGGATGAAGAGCTGCATGCTGGTGAATCTGTCCATCGGCATACTCCCGTGGCGAAGGTCTTCACTGATTCCATCAAAGAATAATTGATATTCCTTATGTTGTGTTTTTCGGGGCTTGAATTCAGCGCAATATGCAGTGGCGCCGGCGTCTGGCGTGCTGGTGCGGTCTTAAGGGTTATCCCTTATATCAAAGGGTTGTGGCGAATTCGGAAGTGCAGGTCGCTGCGGCCAGGCTTGATTCTGATGTACCGGGTGAGGTGCTGTAGCGAGTCCGCGCAAAGTGAAATTGCTGCGCTGCGGGAATAAATAAGTCGAGGGTGCCTGCCTGGCCAAACAACGACGGAGGAGACAAGATGAGCAAGACATTCACACGCCGAGAGGCTCTGAAGGTGGCTGCATCGACTGCGCTGGTGACGGCGCCGTTCATCGGCGATGCACAGGCGCAGTCGGGAACGACGTGGAAAGTGCAGTCGACCTGGGATGCCGGGACCACTGGCTACAAGCTCTTCGAGGCCTGGTGCAACAACTTCAAGGAAAAGTCCGGCGGTGAATTGAGCATCCAGCCCTTTCCGGCAAAGGCGGTCGCGGCCGACAACAATTCCCTGTTCGATTCGGTGCGCAGCGGCGTGCTGCAGGGGATGAACCCGTTCACGCTGTATTGGGCGGGCAAGATCCCCGCGTCGGTGTTCCTGTCCTCGTACCCGATGGGGCCCGATCAGCCGGCACAGTGGGACACAATGTATTACGGCCTCGGCATGCTCGAACTGGCGCGCGAGATCTACGCCAAGCAGGGGCTCTTCTTTGTCGGCCCGATCCACCACGACGCCAACATCATTCACTCCAAGGTGCCGATCCGCTCGGTCGACGATCTGAAGGGCAAGAAGATCCGTCTGCCCGGCGGCATGGTTGCCGAGGTGTTCCAGACCTTTGGCTGCTCCACGGTGGCCTTGCCGGGCTCGGACATCTTTCCCGCGCTTGAGAAGGGCACGATCGATGCGGCCGACTACGTCGGTCCGGCGGTCAACTACGACCTCGGCTTCCATCAGGTGACCAAGTACATCCTGTTCGGACCGCCGGGCACGATGAGCGTGTATCAGCCGGTGGACATCATGGATCTCACGGTGAACATGGGGGCCTGGAAGCGCCTGAGCAAGAAGATGCAGGAGTTCGTCGAGGATCAGGTCAAGAGCTACTCCCTGCACCACTATGTTGAAATCCAGAAGGCCAACATGGTTGCGATGGACAAGTTCATCGCGGCCGGCTCCGAGGTTTCGCGCATGGGGCCGACCGACATCGAGCGCTTCCGCAAGGCGGCGATCCCGATCTGGTACAAGTGGGCGAAGAAGGATCCGGATGCGACCCGTGTGTTCAAGCTGCAGCTCGACTACATGAAGAACGAGATCCTTGGCTACGTGACCGCCGACGACCTCAAGGGTCAGAGCCTCTGAGTCTGGCCAGCGGCGGCGGTGTTGAAAACGGCTGTGCGGCGGGTCGCGTCATGGCGCGATCCGGGCGCACAGCCGCAGCGTGCCCGCGGCGACGGGGCACGGCGCTGCCGGCAACTGATCTTTTTCGGGATCGAACCTGTCTGCGGACGGGGGCGGTCCGGCTTATTTCCCGGAGTTCGTGATGAGTGACCTGCAGGGCTTTGGCTTTGTCATGCCCCATTGGGCCTACTGGGGCTGGCTGGCAGTGATGCCGCTGATCCTGATCGTGCTTGCGCAACGGCAGGGGGTGCTGCCCGCGGTCAAGCATGAGGCGACTGCGACCACCTTTGAAAGAGTGGTCGACTGGCTGAGTGACCGTAGCGGGACCTTCGTCGCGCTGTGGAGCGTGAACGCGGTGCTCGCCTACACCTACGAGGTGCTCATGCGCTACGCCTTCAATCAGCCCACGATCTGGGTGCATGAGTCCAGTTATCTGCTGTTCGGCATGCAGTACGCGCTCGCCGGTGCCTACGGCCTGCTGCATGGCTCGCACGTGCGGGTGGATGTGATCTACACCAAGCTGTCGAGACGGGCGCGAGGCGCGGTCGATGTGGTGACCTCGGTATTCTTCTTCGCTTTCGTGCTGGTGATGATCTCCACCGGATGGCGCTTCTTTTCCGACAGCTACAACCAGGGGGAGCGTTCGCTGGAAACCTGGCAGGTGCAGTACTGGCCGGTCAAGGCCGCGCTGCTGCTTGGGGCCATCCTGATCCTGCTGGCCGGGATCTCGCTCCTGATCAAGGACATCCGCAAATTTGAAACGGCCTGCCGGGAGCACCACTGACATGCAGACCACCAACTCGAACGGCTCCGCTGCCAACCACACCGGCTTTCGCTTTGCGGTCTATGGCGGGGCCTTGCTGCTCGCCGCAATCATGGCGGTCGAAGCGGTAAACATCGCGTTCTACGACCCCTGGGGTGACGACTACTTCCTGTTCCGCATGCAGGGCGTGCTGGCCAACGTGGAAATGAGTGCGCTCACCTGGATCATGTTCGGCTCGCTCTTCGTGCTGCTGATGGCCGGACTGCCGCTGGCCTTCGTTGCCGGCGGCCTCGGCGTGGTGTTTCTGTACCTGGTCGGCGACTCGGCGATGCTGAACATGGTGCCGAGCCGCATCTTCCCGATGATGACCAACCCCGATCTGGCGGCGATTCCACTCTTCATCTTCATGGCGACGATGCTCGAACGCGCGGGCCTGATCGAGGAGATGTTCGACGCCGTCTATCAGTGGATGGGTGGCCTGCGCGGCGGGCTTGCAGTGGCCACCATCATTGCATCCACCATTCTTGCCGCAATGGTCGGCGTGGTAGGGGCGGCGATCGTCACCATGGGCATCATCGCGCTGCCGGCAATGCTCAAGCGTCACTATGACGAGCAGATCGCGCTGGGCTCGATCATGGCGGGCGGCGCGCTCGGGGTGCTCATCCCGCCGTCCATTCTCGCCATTCTGTACGCGGTGGTGGCGCAGCAGTCGGTTGGCGAACTGTATGCGGGCAGCGTGGTGCCGGGCCTGATGCTGGCGGGGCTGTATGTCGCCTACGTGCTGATCCGTTCCTTGCTCAATCCGGCGGTCGGTCCTGCCGTTCCGGTTGAGGAGCGTCTCAGCCTGGGGGCCAAGCTCATCCTGCTGCGCGGCCTGATTGCGCCCATTCTGCTGGTCATCATCGTGCTCGGACTGTTATTTACTGGTGTTGCCACGCCGGTGGAGGCAGCCGGCCTCGGGTCTTTCGGTGCCATGATCGTGGCGCTGATTCATGGTCGTCTCACGCTCGACGGCCTGTTCGGTGCGAGTCTGGCAACGGCCAAGGCGACCGTGATGGTGTTGTGGATCATCTTCGGCGCGTCGATCTTTGTCGGGCTCTACATCCTCAAGGGCGGACAGTCCTTCATTACCGACAGCCTGCTCGGTACCGGACTCTCGCCCTACGGCATCCTCTTCCTGATGATGTTCCTGCTGGTCATCCTCGGCATGTTCCTCGACTGGGTCGGCATCCTGCTGCTGGCTGTGCCCATCTTCGTGCCGATCGTGAAGAGTCTGGCCTTCGACGGCCTGTTCGGCATGCCCGGACCGACGCCGGATCAGGTGCTGGTCTGGTTCGGGGTGCTGTATCTGGTCAACATGCAGATGAGTTTTCTCAGTCCGCCATTCGGCTATGCGCTGTTCTACATTCGCGGCGTGGCGCCGGCCACGATCAGCATGGCAACGATCTTCAAGTCGTCGCTGGTGTTCCTGGCCATCCAGGTGCTCGCGCTGGTGCTGGTGGTGGTGTTCCCGGCGCTGGCGACCTGGCTGCCCGGGCTGCTCTATGGTTCCTGAGCGCGGCAAGGCGTGGCCGGTGCACACCGGCACGGCGTAAACGAAGAAAGGGCCCGGCGGATCGTCGGGCCCTTTGTGCATCGTGGCATTCATCCTGCGCCCGCGGAGGCTGCCGGCGCGCGGGCGGTTTAGCGCTCGATGTCGTCCAGCCGGCTCGCGATATGCGCCGAAAGGGTCGGGAGCAGGGTCGCGCGCAGGTGGGCGAGTGTCTCGATGCGCAGTCGTTCGTTGAGCTTGTCGAGTTCGCGGGACAGCAGTTGCGGGAGCTCGTTGCTCAGCCAGGTTTCCACTTCGTGCGCGATCAGGGTGTCGATTTCAACCAGATGTTCGACGAGCACGGCACGGTCCTGGATGCTCAGGCCCGCCTGATTCGCCGCCGCTGCGGGTGCGGGCGACGGGGTGTTCTGCCGCAGTTGCGCCACTTCACTGAGCAGCGGGATGTTTTCGTCGAAGTCGAGGACGACATCGGTAAGGATGGGCAGTTCGTCGCCCTCATCCGGGGTCTCGGCCGGCGTGGCTGCGGCCGCGGGCGGGGCGTTGGTGGCGTGGTGACGGCGCAGCAGCGCATCGGCTTTGCCGATCAGGCTGTCGGCCAGCTCCAGTTCGGCGTCGGAGTTCTCGTCCCGGGGTGACCACGCGTTCATAGGGCTGACCTGCTTTCGGCGTCGAAGGCTTTGAGTGGGACCTGGCTGGCCTTGTACTGCTGCCAGCGTGTTCGTGCGGGCAGCTTGTCCGCCTCGCTCTGGCCGACGATTTCGATCACGGTGCGGAACTGCTCGAAACCCGGCGGAATGTCGTCGGCAAGGTTGAACAGCAGATCGGCATGGGGCCAGGGGCGGGTGCTTTCGGCAGTGCCGATCACGATCGGCGTCTCCGCTGCGAGCGGGGATTCGAGCAGCACATGTGGAATGAACGAGAGCGGTACAGCCGTCCACAGATGCTGGTCGAGCCGGCGTGCGTGGGCGAAATCGGCCACGCGGATGGCGACCTGCCTGCCGCCCGCATGTGCGTTTGCGGCCAGCTCGCAGGTGAGCGCGAGCCGGTCCGGCGTGTTGTGATAGAACTGTACCCGCGTCACCGCGTTCAGTCCGCCGTGCCCTCGGCACGCCTCATCAGGAACTCGGTCAGCAAGGGCACTGGCCGTCCGGTTGCCCCCTTCGCGTCACCCGACACCCAGGCTGTTCCGGCAATGTCCAGGTGTGCCCACTTGTAGGCCTTGGTGAAGCGCGACAGGAAGCAGGCCGCAGTGATGGTGCCGCCGTAACGTCCGCCAATGTTGCCCATGTCTGCAAAGTTGCTCTTGAGCAGATCCTGGTATTCCTCCCACAACGGCATCTGCCACGCGCGGTCGCCGGAGTCGTTGCTGCACTTGATCAGTTCGGCGGCAAGGTCGTCGTCGTTGGCAAGCAGTCCGGAGGGGATCTTGCCCAGCGCGACAACGCAGGCACCGGTCAGCGTGGCGACGTCGATGACGCAGTCCGGCTTGAAGCGCTCGGCGTAGGTGAGGGCGTCGCACAGGATGAGCCGGCCTTCGGCGTCCGTGTTCAGGATCTCGATGGTCTGGCCCGACATCGACGTGACCACATCGCCCGGGCGGGTCGCGGTGCCGCTGGGCATGTTCTCGGTGGCTGGCACGATTACGGTGACGTTGATCGGCAGGGCCATGCGTGCAATGGCCTTGATGCTGCCGATCACGCTGGCTGCGCCGCACATGTCGTATTTCATTTCGTCCATCTCGGCACCGGGCTTGAGCGAGATGCCGCCGGAGTCGAAGGTGACGCCCTTGCCGACCAGCACGACGGGTTTGGCCTTGGCCTTGCCGCCCTTGTAGTGCATGACGATGAGCTTGGGTGGCAGCTCGGAGCCCTTTGCGACCGAGAGCAGCGAGCCCATGCCGAGCTTTTCCATGTCGGCACGGTCGAGCACATCGACGTCGAGCTTGAACTGCTTGCCGAGCGCCTTGGCGGTGTCCGCGAGATAGGCGGGGGTGCACACGTTGCCCGGCAGGTTGCCGAGGTCCTTGGCCAGCGCCATGCCTTCTGCCACGGCCTGCCCGCGGCGCACGGCGGTTTCGAGTTCGGCGTTGACCTTGCAGTCGATGGTGAGGGTGATCTTGCGCGCACCGCGCTCTTTCTTGCTGTCCTTGCCGCCCGCCTTGGGTGCGTCGAAACGGTAGGCGCCGTCGGCGATGATGCGGCTGGCCTGCTGCAGGCACCATGCCTGCGAACGCGCGCCCGGTGCCGTGTCGGCGAGGGTGATTGCGGCGTCCTTGGCGGGGCTGGCCGACAGTGCCTTGGCGACGCTGGCGAGGGCATCGCGATAGGCTTTGTCGCTGAAGTCCTCTTTCTTGCCCAGACTCACCAGGAGTACGCGGTCGGCGGTCGTGCCCGGCAGGTCGTGCAGCGTCATGGAGGCGCCGGCCTTGTCCTCGAGGTCGCCGCGCTTGATCAGTTGTGACAGCTTGCCTTTGCTGGCCTTGTCGAGGGTCTGCGCAGAGGCGGTCAGGGTGCCGCCGGCGAACACGCCGACAACGAGCACGCCGGTCCGGACTTTCTCCGGGCTGACGGTCTTTATGGTAAATTCCACGAGCTTACTCCTGTGTACGACGCGTCCTTGGGTCTGTTGCCGATTATGGCCCGTTCCCGACAAGCCCGTCAAAAGCAGCTGAACACCCTCCCCAAAAACGCTTACTGGTCCAGACTTGGTGCGATGATCTTCCGCCGCGCCCTTCAGCGGGAATTTTCCTACGCCGCAGCGGCTGTATTTGTCGCCCTGTTCGCGATTCTCATCACCACCGTGCTGATCCGGCTTCTCGGTCAGGCCGCGGGTGGCAGCGTGCCCGCGGACGCCGTGGCGGCACTGATCGGCTTCGGCGCCCTGAGCGAGCTTCCGGTTGTGCTCACGCTCACGCTCTTCATTGCCGTGCTGCTCTCGCTGTCGCGCGGCTATCGTGATTCCGAAATGGTGGTGTGGTTTGCATCCGGCGTGCCGCTGACGGCCTGGATCTCGCCCGTGCTGCGCTTTGCGGTGCCGCTGGTGCTGGTCATTGCCGGGGTGACGCTCTTCCTCGGCCCGTGGGCGCAGCTCAAGAACGCCGAGTACCGCGAGCGTCTCGACAGTCGCGACGATACGACCCGTGTGGCCCCGGGCGTGTTTCGCGAGTCGTCAGGCGCCCGCCGGGTGTTTTTCGTCGAGGTGGGTGCCGGCGAGGACGGGCGGGTGCGCAACGTCTTCGTCAGCGAAGAGAACAAGGGCAAGCTGACGGTCATTGCCGCTGCAGAAGGCTTCATGCACAACGATGACGACGGCAACCGCTACGTGATTCTCGAGAAGGGCCGGCGCTACGATGGCACGCCGGGTACGCCCGAGTACCGGGTCATGACTTTCGAGCGCTATCAGGTGCAGATCGAATCCAAGCAGATGGCAGCTGCGCCGGCCAAGACCCGGACCCGCCCCACCTTGCAGCTGCTGCAGAACCCGGATGACCGCAATCTGGCCGAACTGGCGGGCCGCATCGGCATTCCGCTCGCAGCCCTGTCGCTGGCGCTGCTCGCGATTCCCCTGTCCTTCGTCAACCCGCGTGCCGGTCGTACCAACAACCTGCTGCTGGCCCTGTTTACCTATCTGATCTACAGCAATGCGATCACCGTCTGCCAGGCCTGGGTGTCGCAGGGGCGTCTGCGTTTCGAGCTCGCCTTGCTGTTGCCGCACCTTGCCGTCCTGGCGCTGGTGGCATTCATGTTCTACCGCCGGCTGGTGGTGACTCCTTTCTGGCGGTCGCGCTCATGAGCAGGATTCTGACCCGATACCTTGCGCGCGAGATCTATGGCGCCACGGCGATGGTGCTGGTTGCCTTTCTCGGCCTGTTCGCCTTTTTCGATTTCGTAAACGAGCTCGATAGCGTCGGCAAGGACGGCTACATGCTGCATCACGCCATGATCTACGTGGCGATGATCCTGCCGGGGCGGGTGTATGAGCTGCTCCCGGTGGCGGTGCTGATCGGCTCGCTTTACGCGCTGACCACGCTCGCCCGCCATTCCGAGATTACCGTGATGCGCGCGTCGGGTCTGTCGACGTGGCGGATGCTGCGGGTGCTGGGGCTGATCGGAAGCGTGTTCGTGGTGCTGACCTTCGTCTTCGGCGAGTACATTGCCCCGCCCGCCGAGAGCGCTGCCCAGCAGTGGCGGCTGACCGCGACCAACTCGACGGTGTCGCAGCAGCTGCGCTCGGGTCTGTGGGTCAAGGACGGGCGTCTTGTGGTCAATGTGCGCACGCTGCAGCCCGATCGCACGATGGAGAAGGTGCGTGTCTATACCTTCGACGACAACACCGCGCTGGCTTCGATCAGCGAGGCCGAGCGGGGCGAGTACACCCAGGACGGATTCTGGCGCCTGACCGGTGTGGTGCAGACCAACTTCCGTGCCGACCGCACCGACGTCGAAACCCTGCCCGAGTTCATCTGGCACTCGGAGCTGACGCCAGAAGTGCTCAGCGTGCTGATGGTGGTCCCGGAACGGATGTCGGTCGGCAATCTGTGGGCCTTCATTCGACATCTGCGCGACAACCAGCAAAGCGCCGAGCGCTATGAGATTGCGCTGTGGAAGAAGCTCATCTATCCGTTTGCCGCGCTGGTGATGATTGCACTGGCGCTGCCTTTCGCCTTCACCCACGACCGCATGGGCGGGGTCAGCGTCAAGGTCTTCCTTGGCGTCATGCTTGGCGTCGGCTTCCACCTGCTGAACGGTCTGTTCTCGAATCTTGGCGTGATCAACGCCTGGTCGCCCGCGATGGCAGCACTGACCCCGAGCATGCTGTTCCTGCTTGCAGCGGCCGTGATGCTGTACATGGTCGAGCGCCGCTGAGGTCTCAGGTCCGTCGCTCGGGATTGTCGCGCCGGGCCGTGGCGTGCTGACAGGCGGTGGCGGTGCGCTCCTTTGCGGGGCCGCTCACGCGTGCCGGGTACGCAGCGCAGACATAAAAAAACGGACCCGAGGGTCCGTTTTTTGTGCGATTCCGAGACTGGCAATCAACCTTGCTGCTTCTTTGCTGCCGCCGACTTGTAGTCCAGCTTTTCCTTGATCCGTGCCGACTTGCCCGAGCGCTGGCGCAGGTAGTACAGCTTGGCGCGACGTACGTCACCGCGGCGCTTCACCTCGATCGAGGCGACCAGCGGGGAGTAGGTCTGGAACGTACGCTCGACACCCTCGCCGGAGGAGATCTTGCGGACGATGAAGGCAGAGTTGAGACCGCGGTTACGCTTTGCGATCACGACGCCTTCATAAGCCTGAAGGCGCTCGCGCGTGCCTTCCTTGACTTTTACCTGTACAACCACGGTGTCACCCGGGGCAAATGAGGGGAACGTCTTGCCTTCGGAAAGGCGGGCGACTTCTTCCTGTTCGAGTTGCTGAATCAGGTTCATGTGTTTGACTCCATCTCGTCTAATGGCCTTTGGCCTGGCATGCAGAGCAGGTCGCCACCTGATGCATGCGGTTTGTCATCGAAGCGTCAGCCGGCAGCGCCGTCCTTCGCTTCAGTTTGCTCCCGCTTGAATTCCTCAAGCAGGCGCAATTCTTCCTTGGTCATCGCCCTGTCGGCGAGCAGTTCCGGGCGGCGCAACCAGGTGCGTCCGAGCGACTGCTTCAAGCGCCAGCGGCGGATCAAGGCATGGTTGCCGGACAGCAGTACGTCCGGCACCCGTTCATTCTCATATACTTCCGGCCGCGTATAGTGCGGACAGTCCAGCAAGCCATCGGCGAAGGAGTCCTCCACCGCCGAATCGGCATCGTTCAGTGCGCCAGGCAGTTGTCGCACGATGGCATCGAGCAACACCATCGCGGGCAGTTCGCCGCCCGAAAGGACGAAGTCGCCAAGCGAGACTTCTTCATCCACGCAACGGTCGATCACACGCTGATCGACACCTTCATATCGCCCGCACAGCAGGATCAGTCCTGGCGCCTGTGCGAGTTCCATCACTCGTTCGTGCTGCAGCGTGCGGCCTTGCGGTGAAAGATAGATCACCGGTCCGGCACTGCCCACCGCGTCCCGCTGCTGCTGCCGGGCCTGTGCGATGCTCTGCTCCAGAGGAGAAGGCATCATGACCATTCCCGGGCCGCCGCCATAAGGCCTGTCGTCCACCGTGCGATGTGCGTCGGTGGCGAAATCGCGCGGGCTGTGAAAGGCGATCCGGTAAAGATCGCGGTCCAGCGCCCGGCGGGTAATGCCGCTGCCGGTGAGGGCTGCGAACATCTCCGGGAACAGGGTGATCACGTCATAGCGGCGCGGATCGCCGTATGCCTGAATCACCAATCTTTTTCCCAGGCAACCCGGATTGTCCGGCCTGCCAGGTCTACATCGAGGACATAGGCGGCAACAAAGGGCACGAGCCGTTCGTTGTCTCCGTCCTGAATCTGCAGTACGTCGTGGGCACCGGTAGAGATCAGTCCGCTGACGGAGCCCAGGGCCTCGCCGGCTTCATTGCTCACTTCCAGTCCGACCAGATCGCCCCAGTAGTATTCATCGGCAGCAGGCTTCGGCAGGGCCTCGCGGGGCGCGCCGATGTACCAGCCTTCGATGGCTTCTGCAGCGTTGCGGTCGGGTACGCCTTCGAGCGTCGCAACCAGGCCCTTGCCATGGGCACGGCAGCCGCGCAATTCGCGCTGCGACCATGCTTCTGCAGGGGCGTCGGGATCGTTCGAAACCCACCAGTTCGGCATGTTCCGCCACGTGAGCGGATCATCACCGAAAGGGTGGATCTTGAGCCAGCCCTGAACGCCGAAAGGGGCGACAATGCGCCCCAGTACGATCATGCTTGAAGCGTCCTGAAAATCAGGCAGCCTTGGCGGACTGCTTCACCAGACGGGCAACCGTCGGGGAAAGCTGGGCGCCGTTTTGCTCCCAGTAGGCCAGGCGCTCGGTATTGATAACCAGCGCGTTTTCGGCGCCGGAAGCAACCGGATTGTAGAAACCGACGCGCTCGATAAAGCGACCGTCACGACGGTTACGCGAATCGGCAGCAACGATGTTGTAGAACGGGCGCTTTTTGGCGCCACCACGGGCAAGGCGAATGACGACCATCTGAGTATCCTGAGATCGGTAGAGACGAAAAGCGCACGATTGTAGGGCACATAGGGTTTTTCGGCAAGGTGCTTGTGTATTTTTCGGGGTTCGCCGGACTCATGTGCGACGGCAATGTGCTCGCCCCGAGTGTACAGGGCGGTGCGCCGTTCCAAAGTTGAATAGAATGGTAGGCCACTTAACCCACAGCGACAGTCGATGTCTGAGCCCGATCAACTCTCCGCAACCCACGAAGCCGCGCTGACCTGGCTGAACGGCGAACCGGATGACGACCCGGTTGCGGACCTCGCTGCCCTGCGCCACCACGAACCTGCGGCGGGCGACAGCACGCTCACGGTGGCGCAGCGCGAGGAATTGCTCGGGCTGCTGCGGGTACGCGCAAAGGACATCTGCGGACGTTTCCGGCCGCGCCTGCTCACGGCGAGCCTGCCGCTGAGCCGGGCGATCCACCGCACCGCAATGGCGCTGATCGACAGCCTGCTCGCCATCTCCGATCACTACCGGGGGCTGGCGGCGGAGCTGCAGCGGCGCTGGTTGTGGGCGCGCAGGCAGGAGCTGGTCGATCTGAGTGCGCAGGCGCTCGAACTCATCGGCGAGGCCTGCATTCTTGGCAGCATGGCTGGCGCGGTGGTGCCGTTTGGCTTGTGGCAGCACGCACATGTTCTGTGGCTTGCAGCCGGGATGCGCGAACAGCTGGCGGGTGGCGCAGGCGCTGACGCGGGGGTGGCTGCACTGTGTCTGCAGTACCGGCGTGTGATGACCATTGCGGTGAGCCAGCCCGAGAGCCTCACTGCGCGTGAATTGCAATGGCTCTTCGATTATCTCGATACGGCGGCGTGCGACGCAGACCTGTCGACCGAGCCGCTGCAGCCGGAAACCACGTCCTACTGGATCGACCTGGCGCAGGACAATCCGCCGATACCGATCGTGCGGCACAAACCGCAGGGTGGGCGCGACATCATCTACTTCAGCCCGCAGGGGATCTGCCGCCGCATCAGTCAGCAGGTTGCGTGGCTGGAGGAGCGGGTTCTCGAGGCCGAGGTCGTCGGGCTCGAGCGCGACGGTGAACTGCTCGATCCGGAAACGTCAGGTCTCCCCGAGGGGCTGACGCCGGTCGAGGTGCTTTCGCTGCTGCGTCGTCTGCGCGACCGCTGGGCCACACCGCCGCAGCGGGCGCAGCCTCGGCGCAAGCATCAGTACTCGGTGCAGGTCTGTGCTGGTCTGAAGGCGATCTGGGATATTGGCCGTGGCACGGGCGCCGAGGTGGCGGAGTGGATGGTGTTCAACGAGAGTCCCGGGGGGTATGCCATCCTGTGCGTGGGTGGCGTCGATTCCGCGCTGTCGGCCGGCATGCTGCTGGCACTGCGTCGCGAATCCACGCTGGGCTGGTCAGTCTGCGTGGTGCGCTGGATTCGCAGCGACAACCCGGATCAGGTCGAGCTCGGCCTGCAGGTGATCTCCCAGGGCTTCAGTGCGGTTCAGGTGGGCTTCCGTGGCAGCGATGTGCGCAAGATGACGCCGGCGCTGATGTTGCCCCCCCTGGCGGCCGTCAGGCAGCACCAGGCACTGGTGGCGCCGGCCGGGACCTATGTGTCGCGACGTTTTGCGCTGGTCAACGACGGCGAGCACCTTTACGTCGCGCAGGGGCGGGTGCTTGGGCTGGATATGCAGACGGCCAGCATCGAACTCTTCCGCTACGAAATCGACCCCTATCCGATCTGAGTGGCGCGCTGGCCCTGTGCGCCACTCAGTCCGGCGCGCCGGTCTGCGGTGACTGGAGCAGGCTGGCAATGGTCTCTCCTTCCATCCGCATGCTGCGCCCGAGGCGCTGTGCAAGCGCCGAGACGCTGCCTTCCGACGCCGCCTGCCAGGCGAGATCGTCGAGGGCAAAGCGGCGGATGACCTCGCTCAGCGGAATGCGCTCCGGCGCCTGGGTCAGCACCCATTCGCCACTTTCGGCGCGTGTCGTCCATCCGGTTTCGCCAAGTTTTCCGAGCAAGGTCTCGGCCTCGGGTTCGGAGAGCCCGGTGTGTTCGCGGAGCTGGGTGAACGGTGTCGTCCGGCCGGCCTGCTGGGCGCGGGCGAGTTCGAGCAACACGCTGACCGCAGCCCAGGCCTCGCTGCCGGGAAAGCAGGGGGAGTGCAGGCGTCGCTCCAGAAAGGCGGGCAGGGTGGCCGTCACCAAGGCGCCGAGCAGGATCACGATCCACGACAGATAGAGCCACACCAGAAAGATCGGCAGCACGGCAAACGCCCCGTAGATCAGCGTGTAGGTGGGGAACTGGGCGAGGAACATGCCGAAGGCCCGTTGCATCAGGAAGAACACGACCGCAGCCGAAAACCCTCCGGTAATTGCGTGCAGCGGGCGGATCGGGTGATTGGGTACCGCGTAGTAGAGAAAGCTGAACAGGGCCCCCAGCAGCAGCGGTGGCAGTGTGCGTGCCGAAAGCTCGCTGATCCAGGGCAGATGGGCGGACCACTCCATTGAAGAACTGACCAGGTAGCCGGTGGCGAAGACGCTGCCGCCCAGAATGGCTGGGCCGAGGGTGAGCATGAACCAGTAGACGGTGATTCGCAGCAGCATCGGGCGCGGTTTGCGCACGCCCCAGATGTGGTTGAACACGCGCTCGATCGTGGCCAGCAGCATCAGCGCCGTCACCGCGAGCAGGCCGGTGCCGATCAGCGTCATGCGGGCGGCCTTCTGCGAAAACTGGATCGCGTAGGTGGTGATGATCTTGCCTGCACGGTCCGGCAGCAGGTTCTCGAGCAGGAAGATCTTGAGCGAGATGCCCAGCTGATCCATGCCCGGCAGGTTGCTGAACACCGAAAGCGTGACCGTGATCAGCGGCACCAGGGCAAGCAGGGTGGTGAAGGCCAGGCTGCTTGCAACCTGCGGGCAGCGGGTCGCATTGAAGCGCGCCGAGAAGAGCTCGGCGAAATCGCGGAGTGACTGCAGCGACATGTGGATTGAGCGGACGGGGCCGGCAGGGAGGGCAGGTATAATCCGCGCATTCTATCCACTTCGGTTCGTCATGCAGGAAATCCTCGTGCTGTATTACAGCCACCGCGGCTCGGTTCGCGCGCTGGCCGAGCAGATCGTCCGTGGTATCCATCAGGTTCCGGGCGTTGCAGCGCGTGTGCGCACGGTGCCCAAGGTGTCGGCCGTGTGTGAGGCGGTGGAGGCGGACATTCCCGCCGACGGCCCGCCCTATGTCGAGGCGCGCGATCTCGAAGAGTGCATCGGGCTGGCGCTCGGCAGTCCGACCCGCTTCGGCAACATGGCGGCGCCGGTAAAGTATTTCGTGGATGGCCTTGCGGGCGCATGGGTCAATGGCACGCTCGCCGGCAAGCCCGCCTGCGTGTTCTCATCGAGCGCGAGCCAGCACGGCGGCCAGGAATCCACGCTGCTGTCCATGATGCTGCCGCTGATGCATCACGGCATGGTGCTGGTGGGGCTGCCTTACACTGAGCCCGCGCTCAACGCGACGCGCAGCGGAGGGACGCCCTACGGTGTCACCCACGTCGCCGGTGCGGACGGGTTGTCGCAGCTGAGTGAGGAGGAAATAGTGCTGGCGCAGGCTCAGGGGCGTCGCCTTGCGGAGATTGCATTGAAGCTGGGAGGTGCGCGATGAGCCCACGTCTGCTGTCGTTGATATCGAGCGTGGCGCTGCTGTCGCTGATCGTACTGTGCGTGCTGTGGGAGGTGTGGCTCGCGCCCCTGCGTCCGGGCGGTTCGTGGATGATGCTCAAGGTCCTGCCGCTGATGCTTGCCGTATTCGGCATCCTGCGTGGCAAGCGTTATACCTACCAGTGGATGTCGATGCTGGTGCTGCTCTACCTCACCGAGGGCGTGCTGCGTACCAACGATGCCGGGCTCAGCGGCACGCTGGCCTATATCGAGGTGGCGCTGTCCATCGTGCTGTTTCTCAGCACCATGTTCTACGCACGCAACACGGCGCCGTCGCGCCAGCCGCAGGACTGAGCCTGCAACTGGCGCGGGCCTGGCTCATACCTGCGGATTGAGCTTCTCGCTGCCGGCGTGCAGTTTGTTGAGCGCGTTCAGATAGGCTTTCGCCGAGGCGACGATGATGTCGGTGTCTGAGCCCTGTCCATTGACGATGCGCCCGTCGCGCGCGAGACGCACGGTCACTTCGCCCTGGGCATCGGTGCCGGTGGTGATGGCGTTCACCGAGTACAGCAGCAGTTCGGTGCCGCTGGCTGCCACCGATTCGATCGCCTTGAAGGCGGCGTCGACCGGGCCTGAGCCGCTCGACTTGCTGTGGGTTTCACGGCCGCCTGCGGTCAGGGTGATCTCGGCCAGCGGCGTCTCGCCCGTCTCGGAGTGGAAGCGGGTGGATACCAGGCGGTAGTGCTCGAACTCGGGGGTGATCGCCTCGTCGCTGGCGAGTGCGTGCAGATCCTGGTCGAAGATCTCATGCTTCTTGTCCGCCAGTTCCTTGAAGCGGGCAAAGGCGAGGTTGAGCTGCTCTTCGGAGCCAATCTCGATACCGAGTTCCAGCAGGCGGGCGCGGAAGGCGTTGCGCCCCGAGTGCTTGCCGAGCACGAGCTTGTTTGCGCCCCAGCCCACATCTTCGGCGCGCATGATCTCATAGGTTTCGCGGTGCTTGAGCACGCCGTCCTGGTGAATGCCGGATTCGTGCGCGAAGGCGTTTGCGCCGACGATGGCCTTGTTCGGCTGCACCGGGTAGCCGGTGATCTGCGACACCAGGCGCGACGCGGGCACGATCTGGGTGGTGTCGATGCGGGACTCGACCGGAAACACGTCGGCCCGGGTACGCACGGCCATGACGATTTCTTCGAGCGAGGCGTTGCCTGCACGCTCGCCGAGGCCGTTGATGGTGCATTCCACCTGACGCGCACCGGCCATCACTGCAGCCAGTGAGTTGGATACCGCAAGGCCGAGGTCGTTGTGGCAGTGCACCGACCAGATCACCTTGTCCGAGTTCGGCACGCGCTCGATCAGCGTGCGGATGGTGGCGGCGTATTGCTCGGGGACGTTGTAGCCGACGGTGTCGGGCACGTTGATGGTCTTTGCGCCGGCCTTGATCACCGCGTCGAAGATCCGCACCAGGAAGTCGATGTCCGAACGGCCTGCGTCTTCGGCAGAGAATTCGACGTCGTCGGTATATTCGCGCGCCCAGCCGATCGCCTTCACGGCCTGCTCCACCACCTGGTCCGGCGTCATGCGCAGCTTCTTCTCCATGTGGATCGGACTGGTGGCGATGAAGGTATGGATGCGGCCGCGGGCGGCGGGGCGGATGGCTTCGCCCGAGCGGCGGATATCGTTCTCGTTGGCGCGTGCCAGCGAGCACACGGTGGATTCCTTGATCGCCTCGGCAATGGTACGCACGGCTTCGAAGTCACCGTTCGAGGCCGCAGCAAAGCCGGCCTCGATCACGTCAACCCGCATGCGCTCGAGTTGCCGGGCAATGCGCAGCTTTTCGTCGCGGGTCATCGACGCGCCCGGGCTTTGTTCGCCATCGCGCAAGGTGGTATCGAAAATGATCAAGGCGTCTTTCATGGTCGGCTCCGGCTAAGGTCTGATTGCGTATACGGCTCGACTGCCTGCATGGGTGCGCGGGCAGTGGGGTGTGGCACGAAGGGAGGGGGGAATGTATTCAGCGCGCGGGGCGCAGCAGTCGGGCGTGCAGCAGCACACCCGCCGGCAGGAGGCGAAGCGACAGGGAGAGGAGGTCGCGTTCGGGTTTCATGTGCCGCACTATAAGGCAGCGATTTGCGTCATGGCAAGTCGCAGCGCATGGGCGGGTGCGATCATCGCCTTCGATCGCGCCCGCCCACGCGGTTTCGGCCTTGTCAGCGCATCTCGAATGCTTCCTGATGAAAACGTACACCTCGCATCCCGAGGCGGGAGATGCCCGTGCGCAGGGCATCTCCGAATGCGCGCGGACCGCAGAACCAGAGCTCGGTGTGCTTTGCCGCGCCGTGCTGCCGCTGCAGCCATTCGGCGTTCAGCACCGGGTCGCGGTCGGTGCTGACGACATGCAGCCTGACCGATGCGAGGCCCGCGCACAGCGATTCCAGACGGCTGACGAAGGGATCGTCGTCACGGCATCGGGTGCTGTAGTAGAGGTCGACTTCGGGCGCACTGTCGGACATGTTCTGCAGCGATTCGAGCCAGGCGATGAAAGGCGTGATGCCAATGCCACCCGCAATCCAGATCTGCGCTGCCTTGCGTGACGCGCGGCGGAAGTCGAAGCGGCCGTAAGGGCCTTCGACCTGAACCGACTGTCCGGCCCGTAGCTTTCGCTCCAGACCACGGGTGTAGTCGCCCAGCGCCTTGATCTTGAAATGGACATGATGATCGCCACGGTCGGCGCTGGCGATGGTGAAGGGGTGGGCGCCCTCGATGGCATCGAAGGTCACGAATGCAAACTGTCCGGCGCGATGACCTTTCCATTGCGGGTCCAGCAGGCAGTCGATTTCGCAGATGCCATCAGCCGTGGCATGCACCGACTCGATGGTACCGGCGACGCGCCGGCGTCTTCCGATGCGCCCTGTCAGCGACACCACGCTCGCCGCAACGCCCATCGTGATGAGCACTGCGAGCATCCACCCGACCGGTTGCGACCACCACACCGTGGGTGCAAGAAAGGCGACATGGATTGCCAGCATCAGGTAGAGCACCGGCATCACGTGATGCAGGTAACGCCACAGATGGTAGGGAAACTTGCGCCACAGGGTGATGAGCAGCATGGCCAGCAAGGCATAGATGGCCCACTCGCCGAGGTCCTCGCCGACATCCTGCATCATGGCGAGAAAGCCGCCGTCGTGGTTTCCGGGGATCCGGCCTGCGCGGCCGAAGACGGCCTTGATCACGTCGTCCGCCATCTCGATCAGCCAGTGCGCAGCGGCGAAGAGCACGGCGAGGATGCCTGCCCATTTGTGGATACGATAGATGCGGTCCATGCCGCCCAGCGGTGCTTCAAGCCAGGCAGGGCGCGTTGCCAGCACCATGATCAGCGACATGAGCGCGAAGGACCACAGGCCTGTGAGATAAAGCGCCTGCTGCCGGAACGCCCAGGGCAGCGCGGTACCGGCTGGCGCCGCTTCGACGAGCAAGGCGCCGAACCACGCGAGTGTGACGGTGCAGAGGAAGGGGAGCAGAACGCGTTTCATGGGTATTGTCCTGGAGAACGAAGCGTCATGACCGGAGGCGATCAGTCGTCATCGAAGTAGCCGCGGGCAGCGCCCTCGTGGCAGGCGGCGCAGTTGGCTTTCGATTTAACCTTCGGGTCGGCCCACTCGGCCGCGCGGATCTTGCGGTGCTCGCGCTTCCAGCGCGGGAGGTCGGTGATGCGCAGCGGAGCTGCGCCGGGGGCGAGGTCGCGCAGCAGTTTGCCGCTGAAGCGAAGCCCGCTGCTGTCGCCCGCATTGGCGGTCAGATAGCGGGTGATGATGTCGGCGCTTGCAGCGTCGACGCTCGCGTCGTCGCCGAAATGCTGGTCGAGCTGACCCATCAGCTTGCGCCACGATGCTGCAGGCAGCATGGAGGGCGGGAATGCGAGATGGCAGCTGCCGCATTCGTCTGCAGTGGTCTTGTCTGCGACCGGCGGGAAATAGTGCCCGCCGTCGGCAACCGCACCCGCGAGGACGAAGGCGCTGACGGCAAGAATGAGTGAGGCGGATACGAGGGGGCGGACGGGAATGTTCATGATGGTCTCCTGCGGATTACTGGCTGATCATCCAGGTGAGCCAGTCACCTTTTTCGAGCGCAGTGCACTCGCGGCCGAGGACTTCGTTGCAGTTGCGCCTGAACCATTTCTCGACCTTTGCCGGATCGGTATAGCGATCCGGGCTGACCGATACCGCGACAGGGTCGATGAGCTTTCCGGTCGGGGTCTGGCCGGGCGTGCGCGGGTCCTTGGCATGGCACGATGTGCACGCTGGCGTGTCCGGTTTGCCACCGCCATGGCGGTCGCGATAGAGCGCCTCGCCACGGGCAGCGGAGAATGCGCTGAAGCTTGCATCGGCCGTGCGCGCCTCGGCCTTGTAGCGGTTGAGGAGTTCGTCGCGCGGACCCGCCGCGGCAAGTGCGGGAACAGCGAGTGCAAGAACAAGGATGGAGAGATTGAAGCGATTGCCGGGCATGTCTGCCTCCGGTGAGCGTGACTGGGAAGATGGCGCCATGGTGGGCGCCGCCGGCTGAATGCATCCTGAAGCGGACGTTCATCGCGGGTTCAGTCGACCGCGGCTATAAGTGAGGGCCATGGATGCAGGCCTCGCAACTGCCTTGTCGTTATCATTCAAGCCTCGCCCCGAAAGGAGTCCGTCGTAATGCGTTCCTTTGCTGCACGCCTTCTTGCCCCCCTGCTTTCCATGGCAGTGCTGTGCTCAGCCGCTGTCAGCATGCCGGCACGGGCTTCCGATGCGCACGACCATGACCGGGCGCGGCGTGCGCTCGAGGCCGGGGAGGTTATCCCGCTGCGCAACATCATCGAGCGCGTGGAGCAGTCGCATCCGGGGCAGATCATCGAGATCGAGCTTGAGCGGGACGATGGGCGCTGGTTGTACGAACTGAAGCTGCTGCGTGCCGACGGCAGCATGGCCAGGTTGCTCGTCGATGCGAAAGACGGCAGCGTACTGTCGGTGCGCGGACGCAGGACCGGCGACGAGCGAAGCAAGGAGGAGCGGCACTGATGCGCATTCTCGTGGTGGAAGACGAGCCGACGCTCGCCGGGCAGCTTAAGCAGGCGCTCGATGCGGCGGGCTATGCGGTTGTCACGGCTGACAACGGTGAGGATGCGCACTTTCTCGGGGCCGTGGAAACCTTCGATGCGGTTATTCTCGATCTCGGCCTGCCGCGCATGGACGGGCTCACCGTGCTGGGCAAGTGGCGCGCAGACGGGATGACCGTACCGGTGCTGATCCTGACCGCGCGCGATGGCTGGCACGAGAAGGTGGCTGGCATCGATGCGGGCGCTGACGATTACCTGACCAAACCGTTTCACATGGAAGAGCTGCTCGCCCGGATGCGGGCCCTGATCCGGCGGGCGGGCGGGCATGCGAGCGCGAGCCTTGCGTGCGGTCCGGTTGTACTCGATACGCGTGCCGGCAGGGTCAGCCTGAACGGTCAGCCGGTGAGCCTGACGAGTCATGAGTTCAGGGTGCTTGCCTATCTGATGCATCACCAGGGTGAGGTCGTGTCGCGCACCGATCTGAATGAGCACATCTATGCGCAGGACTACGACCGCGACTCCAACACCATCGAAGTGTTCATCGGGCGGCTGCGCAAGAAGCTGCCGGCCGGCCTGATCGAGACCGTTCGCGGACTGGGCTATCGGCTCGTGACGCCGGAATGAAACAGGCGCTGCTGCGTGTCGGTTCGCTGCGGTTCCGGCTGCTTGCCGGCAGCCTTGTATGGATCCTGGCAGCGCTCACGCTGTCGGGTTTCTTTCTCGCTGATCTCTTCCGCGAGCATGTTGCTGCCCGTCTGCATGCAGAGTTGCGGGTTCAGCTCGACCAGCTCACCGCCAATGTCGAGTTCGGCGAGGATCTGCGTCCCAGGCTCCTGTCTGCGTTGAGCGATCCGCGCCTGCAGAAGCCGTACTCTGGACTCTACTGGCAGGTCGACGGGGAGGGCGCCCACGGTATCGGACACCTGCGCTCACGCTCGCTGTGGGACACGGTGCTCACCGTGCCGGCCGACCGCCTTGATGACGGCCAGGTGCACATCCACCGCGTCGGCGGTCCGGACGGCGCCACGCTGGTCATGATGGAGCGTGTGGTCAGGCTGGCGGACCACCCCGGTCTGCCCCTGCGCCTCATCGTGGCGGTGGATGAGCAGACGATGGAGGGCCCGGTGCGCGAATTCGTCGGCCTGCTCGTGCTGGCCTTGTGCATTCTGGCCGCCGGTCTGGCTGCGGCGGTCTTCATTCAGGTGTGGGCAGGCCTGGCACCGCTGCGGCGTCTGCGCAGCGGTCTTGCCGATGTGCGGGATGGGCGCAGCCGCGCGCTGGAGGGGCGGTTCCCGGATGAGGTGCGTCCGCTGGTCGATGAATTCAATGCGGTGCTGGGGCGCGACGCTGAGGTGGTCATGCGCGCGCGCACTCAGGCGGGCAACCTCGCGCATGCGGTCAAGACCCCGCTGGCCATTCTTGCGAATGCGGCCGCAGCGGAGGACAGCGCCCTTGCACGCCTCGTCGCTGAACAGGTCGGTGCCGCACGTCGTCAGGTGGATTACCACCTCGCCCGCGCCCGCGCCGCTGCTGCGGTGCAGGTGCCCGGGGTGCGCACCCCCTTGCGAGCGGCGCTCGAGGCGCTGCTCAGGGTCATGCAGCGCCTGCATCCGGATCGGGTGCTGTCGGTCGAGTGGCGCGGTGCGGCAGGCGGCGCGGTATTCCGTGGCGAGGAACAGGATTTGCAGGAAATGCTCGGCAATCTGCTCGACAACGCGTGCAAATGGGCCGCATCACGGGTCGACGTCAAGGTGTCGGTGAGCGGGCAGGGGCTCTTCGTCAGTATCGACGACGACGGTCCCGGCCTGGCGCCGGAGGTCAGGCAGGCGGTGTTCGAGCGTGGCGTGCGCACCGACGAGCAGGTGCCGGGGTCCGGCCTTGGTCTGGGCATCGTGAATGATCTCGCCCGCCTGTACGGCGGGTCCGTCGTGCTCGAAGCATCGCCCGGCGGCGGGCTGCGCGCGGTCCTGAGCCTGCCCGCCGGATGAGCGCCGCTCCCCGGGCCGTGCGCTGCGCACGGTGCCGTCGGTGCTCAGGCTTCGATACGCTCGAATAGCGCGAGATGCAGTGTGTGAATGAAGGGGCTGCGGGCGAAGTCCCGCACCAGTCGAAAGCCGGCGCGTGCGAAGTACGCCTCGACCTCGCGCAGCGAAGTTGAGTGCTTCTCCGACGGGCGTCCGCCGCGCAGTACGCGGATGCGGCGCTTGATCGAGGTGACGGACCAGGGACTGAAATAGGACATCGCCACATACCTGCCCGAGATCCGGCACAGCTCGCTGACCGCACGCTGGCGAATGTCGGCGTTGGGGAAGTGATGGAAGAGGCGGAAGGAGAACACCGTATCGAAGGCCCGGTCGGCGTAGGTGGTGTGCTCGATGTCCTGCTTGTCGACACCGTGTGTCAGTCCGTGTGCGTGCAGCGTGCTGCCCGCGATGGCGATCATTGCATCCGACAGGTCCGCTGCGGTCACCTGGTAGCCGCGCTGGCTCACATGCAGGCTCAGACGGCCGCCGCCACATGGCAGATCCAGAACGCGGTGTGCAGGGGGCACCATGGACAGCACCCTGTCGACCAGGCGCATTTCAGCCTGATGCTTGTCCGGATCCACCTGCTGGTAGGCGGTCGCGGTCCGGCTGTCGTACTTGAAGCGGCCGCGGTACCCGGCGGTGAGACTGTGCATGTTGTGACTCCCTGAGTGATGATGGTGTCAGGGAGTTTGGGCTGCCGGGTGTTGGCGAAGTGTGCTGCTGCTGTGAAGAAAAGCTCAAACGCCGGTATTTTCGCGCAGTGCCTGTCGGTGCGATTCGAGCATCATGTCCCACTGCGCCGGGGTCAGGATCGACTGATGACGTTTCAACTGGTCGAGGTCGCGCTTGGCCGCAGCGTCCGCACTGAAGCGGCGGCGCATTTTCTCGAGGTCGAGCAGGGCAACGTCGGGTTGCTCGCCCTGCCAGCGCACCATGACATGCTTGTCGTAAAGGCAACCGTGCTGAAAACGCGCACGGTGAAGCACGCCGAGCACCCGGCCGAGCTCGGTTGCCAGGGTCTCGCGTTGCGCTGCGCTCAATCCGGTGTGCTCGGACAGCGCGGAAAAACCATCGAGCGCACGGGTGGCGAGCACGGCCTCGGTTCCGCGTGAATACTTGCGCACGCCGTGGTAGACCGTTTCCGGCACGCGCAAGCCGAGGTTGCGCACCGCGTCGAGAAAGTGCGCTTCCCTGCTCGCCGTCGGCCAGCCCAGCGGGTGGCTCAGGGTGCGGCACAGGTGATTGCGCTGACGCTTGACGTAACACAGGGTGTGATCGGTGAGGGCGCGAATCACGCCGCTCCAGCCGTCACGCCTTTCATTGGGTGTTTCCACCCATTCGCCCGGCAGTGTCCACCAGTGCTCGAAGTCGTCCTGCTTAGCGGTTGTGGCAGACAGTGAGGGTGCGAGTCTGTTCATCTATCGATCCTGCGCAGTACATAGGTCCGCCACAGAGCATACATCGGCAGAAAGTCGTAGTGGCCAAGAATCTCGAAACCGCTGCTGCGAAACTCGTTCTCAATCTGCTTTGCCGGGATCACGAAACGGTTCTGGGGGCCGCGGTTTTCCCTGCGGTCGCGCCTGTGCTCAAGCCGTGCACGCTTCCATGCCTTGTAGTTGCCGTCCACCCACATGGACAGGATGACCGTGTCGCGGGTGACGCGATGAAACTCCCGCAGCATCTCCAGACGGTGTTCGTGTTCGCCGATGTGGTGCATCAGGCGCATGCAGAAAATGCTGTCAACGGCACGATCGGGAAGGTCGATGTCGAACGCCGAGGTCTGGAAGGTCTTCACCCTCCGCACGATCTCTGGCGCCTGGGACTGGGTGGCGATGGCGAGCATGTCCGCCGAGTTGTCCGCAGCGAGGATCACCCGGTTGGGCTGCTCCGCGAGCAGTGGCCAGAACCGTCCCGCACCGCTGGGCAGGTCCAGCACCAGGGTCGGGTCTCCTGCCAGATGCAGGGCCTGGCGGGCAATCTGGATGTCGCGATAGTTTGAGAGACGGCGTGCGAGGCCATCCTGATGCTTCTCGAAGTAGGCCCTTGCGTGGCGGAGGTCGTATTTCTCCGAGAAGGGCAGACGGGTAGGCGATTGGCTGGATGTGTGCACGAGCTGACTCCGCAGTGTTTCAAAATGCGCAGTCTGGCGAGGCTGCTGTGAGCCCGCCGTCGTACAGGTGTCAAATTATCGTGAAGTGACGTTCAACCGGCCGGTCTCACCCCAGGTCGACTTCAAACACGCAACCGCCACCGGCGGCATCCGAGAGCTCGATCTTCCACCCCTGTTGTGCGCAGATGCGCTGAACCAGGGAGAGCCCGATGCCGATACCGTCTCCGCGGCTGCTTCCGCCGCGGACGAAGGGGCGGAAGACGCTCAGCCGTTCCGCAACCGGGATGCCGGCGCCGCTGTCGATGACCTTGAAGCGCCTGCCTTGCAGCACCAGCTGCACGTCGCCCTTGTCGGTGTAATGCAGGGCGTTGCGCAGCAGGTTGGCGATCACGGCGCGCAGCATCGGTGTTGGGTAGAGCGTGTCGTCCGGCGCCTCGACCGTCAGCCGCAGACCAAGCCTGCGCTGTTCGGCGTCCGGGCTCCAGCGTCGGAACTGCTCTTCGGCGATGTGTTGCAGCGTGTTCATCGACGCCGGCTGACGTTTGGCCTGCTCGCCGCGGGCGAGCCACATGAAGGCTTCGACGAGCTCGCGCATTTCCTCGCTGGCATGCTGGATGCGTTCGATCTGTGTCCGTTCGCGTGCGTCGTGGGGCAGGGTTTCGAGCAGCAGTTCGCAGGAACTGGCGATCACCATCAGCGGTGTGCGCAGTTCGTGGCTGACATCGCTGGTGAACAGGCGCTCACGGTCGAGCGCTTCGCGCAGCTGGTTCAGGGTATCGTCGAAGGCCGCCGCCAGTTGTCCCACCTCGTCCGCCGGATAGTCGGCTGCAAGTGGAGGCGCCAGCGACAGCAACTGGTCGCGATGTCGCACCTGGCCAGACAGGCGGATGACCGGGGCGATGACCTTGCCTGCGGTCAGCGTGCCGATGATGAATGCGGCCAGCAGGCTCAGCACGAAGCCGGAGACTGCCGCAATGTAAAGGCGGTTTTCACGCTCTTCGAACTCAACCTGGTCGAGAACCAGTATGAATCGCTTCCCCGCCTCGTCGCGGGCCAGCACATGCCAGTCGACGTCGTCGTGTTCGATCTCGCTGAAACCGGGCGTCAGGTTGCGCAGCCAGTCGGGCAGGGCCGCGTCGTCTGCCGAGGGCGCGCGGTACAGCGTCAGCTCCGGCCCCAGATAGGGTTTCTCACCTTCGCTGACGGTGGAGGTGATGACATCGAGCTGGCGGTTCAGGCCTTCTGCCACCAGCTGTACCTCAGCCTGGTTGATGAAGATCACGATGGCCAGCGCGAACAGGCCGGCGACGACCGTCGTCATCAGCGTAAACGCCGTGACGATGCGCCCGGAAAGGCTTCTCTCAGCCATCGCCTGCGAGTGCAGCGAGACGGAAGCCGACCCCATGAACAGTCTGCAGCAGGGGAGTGGAGAAGGGTTTGTCGAGTTGCTGGCGCAGGGCATGAATGTGGCTGCGCAGGCTGTCGCTGTCGGGGGGCTCATCGCCCCAGAGCGCGGTTTCGAGCACCTCGCGGCGTACGACCGCGGGGCTCTTCTGCATCAGCACTGCGAGCAGCTTGAGGCCGATCGGCCCCAGGTGGAGCAGCTGGCCGCCACGGGTGACTTCGAGGGTGTCGAGGTCGTAGCTGAGGTCGGCGACCTTCAGCAGCCGTCTGCCGCCGCCGCGGCTGCGCTTGAGGACTGCCTCGATGCGCGCGGCCAGCTCTGACAGCGCGAAGGGCTTGGTCAGGTAGTCGTCGGCACCGGCGCGAAAGCCGGTCAGGCGGTCGTCGAGCGCATCCCGTGCCGTGAGCATGATGACCGGCGTGTCGCTGCGCTCGCTCTCGCGCAGACGCTGGCACAGGGTGAAACCGTCCATTCCGGGCAGCATCACGTCGAGCACGATGAGCTCGTAGTGATTGACGGCGGCAAGATGCAGTCCGGTCAGTCCGTCCTGGGCGCAGTCCACCTCGTAGCCCTTGAGCGTGAGGTAGTCCGCAAGGTTGGCGAGGATGTCACGATTGTCCTCGATCAGTAGCAGCCGCATGGTCATGCCTCAATGATGCGCCTCAGCCGGGCGCACGCGTGAAACGTGTGAGTGTATCCATGATTTCGACCATCGGCTTGCGGATCGCCATTCGTGCGGCATCGCCGTCGGCGAGCGGGTTGTCGTCGCCGTCGGTGATCTCATTGCGTGCAGCGCCCACCGCATTGATCGGGAAGGTGACCTTGTAGTCGTCGCCGATGTAGGCGATCCGGTTCCAGTCGGCGGCCACGGCGTAATCGCGGTGGAAGTCGCTCCCGAGCAGGTTGTGGCCGTTGGAGTAGTCCTCGGGCGGGTTGCTCACGCCGAGCAGTGGCAGCAGGGTGGCCGGAATGTCGAGGTGGCTGCTGATGCCCGTCATGACGCGCGGTGCGGCGCCCGGTACGTATATGACGCCGGGGGTGCCGGTCTGGAAGCGGTTGAACTCCGCACTGTGGCCCCAGCGCTTGCGCTCCATGAACTCTTCACCGTGGTCGCCGAGCACGATCACCACGGTGTGCTCGAGCAGGCCCTGTGCCTTCAGGTGCTCGATCACGCGACCGATCTGGGTGTCCACGTGATGCGCCGCGTTGATGTAGCGGTTCTTGATCGCGCCGATCTGCTCCGACAGGTTGGTGGTGATGTAGTTGAAGTCCTCGAGATACGGGCTTGCGATCACGGCCTCTTCCGGGAAGTCATAGTTGGCATGCGTCGACTCGAAGAACATGTAGGTCATGAAGGGCCGGGCCTTGTCCCGACCATCGATGAAACCGAGCATGTTGTCGATGTTCTGGACGTCGCGCTGCCAGGGTGGCGCGCCGTTCTCGATGGGGTGGAGGTCTTCGGCGCGCATGTTGGCGAAGACGGTCTTGTCGAAGGCGGGATAGGTGAAGCGCTGGCTGGTGTGAAGGCTGAACTGGTAGTTCTGTTGCTGCATCACGTCCATCAGCACCGGCGCGCGGCGGGCGGCAAGCATGGGAAACCAGTTGTTTCCGTACAGCCCGTAGAACATCGAGAACACACCCATCTGTGTCATGTTGCCGCCGCTGAAGTGCTTCTCCAGGCGCAGTGCCTCGTTCGAGAATTCCCAGGTCCTGGGCATGATCTTCGGGTCGAGCATGTCGAAGCGCAGCGACTCCGCAACCAGCCACACGATATTGAGCGGTGCTGCAGGCGCAACCATTTCGAGCGGCTTGCGCGGGTAACTCAGCGAGCCGCTCCGGATGCGCACGCCATTGCTCTCGGCTGCTTCCGCTTCGATCCCCATCTTGCGGGCGAACTTGTCGAAGGTCATGGGCTGGTAGAGCGGGTAGCGTTCGCTGGCGAAGAGCACCGGTTCGTAGTGCAGTACGGCGCTGAATCCATAGGCAATCCGCTCGCCGAGTGTGAGCGCGAGGAAGGCGGCGAGAACCCAGCGCCAGCGTCCGCTGCGCGCCGGGGGGGCGCCTGTGTGCGCACGCAGCGCAAGCAGATAGGCGCCTGCCTGAGCGAGGATGAGCGCGATAACGATGGCGGTCGCCGTCAGTTCCGTGCTGCGACTGGCGCCGAGCGATGCAATCCCGCCCGGTGTGGACACCAGGTCAATGACAAAGCCATTGATATGGAAGCCGTACATGCCATAGATCATGCGGTCGGCAAACAGCAGGACCTGGGTGAGGCCGGCCAGGCCCACGGCCAGCACGGCCATCAATGCCGCTGCGGACTTCAGGCCAGGTATCGATCTCAGCACCCGCAGGCCGAGATGGCCAAGCAGCGCGGTGGGCAGGAGGTAGAACGCGGCGTAACTCAGCGTCGTGGCCAGACTCCAGCCGGCCACGGCGGGTTCGGAGAACTCACGCGCGGTCTGGCACAGCAGCACCTGTGCCAGACAGATCAGCCATGACAGCAGCAGGAAGCGGTTGAACTGGGCGTTGCTGGGAAGACGGGACCGCGCGGGCTGCATTCGGAGCTCCGGAGACATGGACCGCGGATCATGATCTCCGTGGTGTCGCCGGAAGCTCAAGGAAGTGTGAAAAATTTGTGAAAGCGCCTGAATGGCGCAGTTAGAAGCGCGTCATTCTGGCGGGGTATCGGCTGCTCGGGGCTCCTCGGCGACGGGTTTGGCGTCCGGGCGCTGGCGGCGCTTGCGCCAGCGCAGCACATACACGACGTAGCCCGACAGCGCATAGATGACAAAGAGGCCGAAGAGAACGCCCGGCGGATAGCTTGAGACCAGCGCGAACGCGAGCACCAGCGCAATCAGTACGATGAAGGGCACGCTCTTGCGCAGGTTGATGCTCTTGCCGCTCCAGAACAGCACGTTGCTGACCATGGAGATGCCGGCAAACATCGTCAGGATGCAGGCGTACCAGCGCACGTCGCTGCCGGCAATGCCGTTGTCGATGACCACCCAGACCAGTCCCGCAACCAGCGCTGCCGCAGCCGGGCTGGGCAGACCCTGGAAGTAGCGTTTGTCGACCACTTCGATGTTGGTGTTGAAGCGCGCCAGACGCAGTGCCGCACCGGCGCAGTAGATGAAGGCTGCGATCCAGCCAAGCTTGCCCATGTCCTTGAGAGCCCACTCGTACACCACGAGGGCAGGGGCCGCGCCGAAGGAGACCATGTCCGACAGCGAATCGTATTCGGCGCCGAACTCGCTCTGCGTATGGGTGAGGCGAGCAATGCGACCGTCTAGTCCATCGAGCACCATGGCAATGAAGATTGCAACGGCGGCAACCTCGAAGCGCTGATTCATCGCCTGCACGATGGCGAAAAATCCGGCAAACAGCGCCGCAGTGGTAAACAGGTTGGGCAGGATGTAAATGCCGCGGCGGCGCTTCTCGGGTGTGATCAGAGGCATGCGGTCAGTGTGGTCCACTTGAAAAGCTGACTTGAGAGAATGCCAGATTCTAGCCTATCGGGCACCTTCTGCCCGGTCTCCGATAAACTTGGGTGTATCTGAACGTAGCGGATGCGTGCTTGATCATGCGCTGTTGCACGCAGGCAGGTGTCAGCGGACTGTTCATCTCCAATTCACGCTTAGCGTGCTACACAGCCCTTGTCGCTTTTGACAGTCCGGAATTCGTCGATGTCCCCGTTCAAGAACATGGAAGCGCGTCATTATTTCTGGTTGGCCACCGCGGCCGCGGTGGTCACCATTCTGCTCAAGACCCTCGCCTGGTGGACAACGGGATCAATCGGTCTGCTGTCGGACGCCATGGAGTCCTTCGTCAACCTCGCTGGTGCGAGTTTTGCGCTGTGGATGATTACGATCGCAAAATGCCCTCCGGACGAAGACCATCCATTGGGGCACGGCAAGGCCGAGTACTTTTCGGCTGGTTTCGAGGGTGTGCTGATCTTCGGTGCCGCGGGTGCGATCATCTGGTCAGCTGTGGAGCGCCTGTTTTCCCCCATGCCGCTCGAGTCGATCGGCGTCGGCCTCGCTTTCTCGATCGTGAGCAGCCTGCTCAACCTCGGTGTGGCCATTTCACTGGGTCGTGCTGCCGTGCGACTGCGCTCGATTGCACTCGAGGGCAGTTCCAGGCACCTGATGACGGACGTGTGGACTTCGGCAGGTGTCGTCGTTGGGCTGATCCTCGCGAGCACCACGGGATGGCTGTGGCTCGATGCGATCGTGGCCATTCTGGTGGGGCTGCATATTCTGAGTGAGGGCTGGGGGCTGATTCGCAGTTCAGCGCATGGTCTGATGGATGCCGCACTGCCGGGCGAGATGATCGAAACGATCGAGGGTGTGCTGCGCGGGTTTGCGGAGCGTGGTGTGGAGTACGCAGACCTGCGCACGCGTCGGGCTGGTGCCGCGAGTTTCGTGTACGTGGATGTGCTGGTGCCCAGAGATTGGAATATTGTGCGCACACACGACACGCTCGACGAAATCGAGCTCGCCATTCAGCGTGCGGTGCCCGGAGCCCACGCATTCACCCATCCCGAACCGCGAAAGTCCGAGACCTGAGTTTCGACGGCTGCCTGCTTTAGCTGTGCCCGCTGTCAACGCTGCCATACGGCAGCGAGAGTTCGATCGAGCACCCTGCTGCTTCATCGCACAGGGTCAGTGTGCCGCCGTGTGCCCGTGCCACAAGGTCGGCCAGCATCAGGCCCAGCCCTGTATGTTCTGAGTAGGTCTGGGCGCTGATCGCCTGCTGCAGCATGGCTCGCTTCGCCGGTGGGATGCCACTGCCGTTGTCGCTCACCCGCATGATGATGCCGTTTTCCTCGCGGACGGTGATGCGTGCGCTGTCGGCATGGTGGCGGGTCGCGTTGTCGAGCAGGTTCATCAAGGCAGCGGCGATCAGGTCGGGATCTGCCCGAATGCAGTCAACGCCGTCTGTTGTTGTCGTCAATCCATCGAAAGTCAGGTGGGTCACGAGCTCGTGCATGCAAAATGACTGCATGACAGGCTCGGAGCCGCTGCGAAACAGGGCGAGCAAGGCGGTGACAACGCGCTGCAGTCGATTTGCGGCGGCGCGTGTGCGCAACAGGCGTGGACGAAGTTCAGCCGGACTCTCGCGCAAGGCGACAGCCAGTTGTGCGTCCAGTCCGGCCAGAGGGGTGCGCAGCGCATGCGCGGCGTGAGCCGAAAATGCCTTCTCATTGGCGATGCGCTGAATCAGGCGGCCACTGAGCGCGGTAATGGCGTGGTGCATCGGCTCAAGCTCGACACGCGTTACCGCAGGCAAGGCCGCGCGCTGGTCGAGCGGGTCGAATGTACGCACGGCATCCGACAACTCAGCCACAGGGATAAGTTCGCGTTTGAGCCGCCACCTCAACCACAAAACGCATATCAAGCTAATGCCCAAGGCGAACTGGGCTGTGTATTGGGCGGCTTCGAAACCGATCTCCCTGCGCTCTCCTGCATCCTGCGCGACATGCAGAACGAGGTTTTCAGCGCCAGGAATCTCCATGGTGACGACCCGCCATGCGTCGCCTGCATTGGAAAGTCCGGGTGTTCGGGTGTCGAGCAGAGGTCGTTCAGGCGCGTCATGAGAGCGCATCACGCTTCGACCGTTCATGTCCACTACCTGCCAGATCAGGTGCTCGACATGCGTCGGAGCCGGCATTGTTGTCTGCTCATCGCTGAGGGGCGTGCGCTGCAGGTGGCGCGAAAGTAACCCAAATATGATCTGCGCTGACTCATCCAGGGCGCTGTCCTGTAGTTCGTCGATTTCGTGACGGACGACAGTCCATACTGCAGCCGTGACCGCTACGCTCCAGACCAGCGCGATCAGTACGACGCTGGTCGAGAGTCTGCTTCGAATCGATGTGGGGGTTTTCATGCGGGAATGCGATAACCCATGCCGCGGACGGTTTCGATCAGATCCTTCCCGAGCTTGCGGCGCAGGTGGCTCACGTGCACTTCAAGGGCATTGCTCATGACCTCTCCGTCAAAACCACTGACCAGCGCTTCGAGGTCGTTCTTCGAGACGATTCGTCCACAGCGGAGCACGAGCGCCTCGATCAGGGCCCATTCCCGGGCAGTGATCTGTGCGGGCTTTCCGTCAACCCGGACCGCGCGTGCTGTCAGGTCGATTTCCACGTCGCCGAACTTGCGCAGGTGGTTGGATACGCCGCTCAGGCGGCGCCCCATTGCACGCACCCGGGCAGCAAGCTCTTCCGGTGCGAACGGTTTGACCATGTAGTCATCTGCACCGCTGTCGAGCCCTTGAATACGGTCACTGAGACGGTCGCGGGCAGTCAGGACCACAGCAGGCGTTGTGTTGCCGTGTCTGCGCAAGCTGGCGATCCAGTCGGTGCCCGAGCCGTCGGGCAGGTTCCAGTCGACCAGCAGCAGATCAAAGGCCTCCTGTGCCAAGCCCCTTGTTTCCGAAATTGACGTGAACCATTCGACCACATGCCCTTCGCTGCGCAGAAAGTCCTTTAGGCCTTCACCCAGTGTGATGTCGTCTTCCAGTAGCAGCAGGCGCATGTATCAGGCTATCCGTCGGGAGTCTCAAGTCGTTTAGGGTTTTCCGCTGCGGGTCTTCACGCCCGTGATCATGGCGCCAACGAGATTGATGCCTTCAATACGGCTCATGGTAATCGCTGCGGCAGCATGCAGCACGGCAAAGCCGATCAGTGTTGAGCCAAGAATTTCGTGCAGTTCCTGCAGCCATTCTTCACCCCAGAAGGCGTCGAGCGTCTGCATGAAGCCCGTGGCACCCAGCGCCAGCACCAGCGTGATGAGCGCCAGCATCATCAGCGCGCCCAGCGGGTTGTGTCCGGGATGAAAATCAGGCTCGCCCGCGACGACGCGGCTGACATGTTGCTTCAGCCGGGCGGGGGTCGGGAAGAAATCAGAGAACCGTGCATGGCGACTGCCGACGAAGCCCCAGACTATCCGTGCAACAACCAGTCCACTCGCGGTATAGCCAATCCACTGGTGGATGAGTTCACCGTCATCGATGATGAAGTAGTTGGTGAGGATGCACAGCACGAGGCTCCAGTGGAACACGCGGACAAAGCGGTCCCATACGCGAATAGAGGTGGCGGCTTCTGAAGCGCTCATGTCAGCAGTCCTCGTTGCAGTCCGGATCGACGCATTTCAAGGTCGATCCGGTATGGTTAGTGGCTACAGTGAATACGGCAATCAGGACTTGGTTTCGAGAATGTCGGCGGTGACCGGGTCGAAGTAGATTTCGACCTTTTTGCCGGCCTTGTCGTAGCCGTAGATTTCGTAGCACTTGCCCTTCGAAACCTTGAAGGTCTTGATCTGGTAACCCTGAGCTTCAACCTTGGCCTTGAAGTCTGCTTCCTTCATCCACTTCTCTTCCGGCGCGTTGCAGGTCGGGCCGGCGAAGGCGGTCGTGGCGGTGGCGGCGATGATGGCGGCGGCAAAGAGCTTTTTCATACTGGCTTCCTTTATCGATAGAAGCGCCCCGGCTGGGGCGACGGAATGCATTTAAACCCGCCAGCATGAAGCCAAGCTTAAGCTGGGCTCAGCAGATGTATCGATTCGTTGCTGCAGCGAACAAAAAGAAAAGGCCGGAAGCGCATTGCGCTTCCGGCCTTCTGAACCGTGACGAAGACGTCTTAGTTCTTCGACTTGTCGACCAGGGCCTTGGCCTTGATCCACGGCATCATGTCGCGCAGCTGACCACCGACCTGCTCGATCGCGTGCTCTGCATTGAGGCGACGACGCGCGGTCATGCTCGGGTAGTTGGTCTTGCCTTCCTGGATGAACATCTTGGCGTATTCACCGGTCTGGATGCGCTTCAGGGCGTTGCGCATGGCGGCGCGCGACTGCTCGTTGATCACCTCGGGGCCGGTCACGTACTCGCCATACTCCGCGTTGTTGGAGATGGAGTAGTTCATGTTGGCAATGCCGCCCTCGTACATCAGGTCGACGATCAGCTTGAGCTCGTGCAGGCACTCGAAGTAGGCCATCTCGGGGGCGTAGCCGGCTTCGGTCAGGGTTTCGAAACCCATCTTGACCAGCTCGACTGCACCGCCGCACAGCACGGCCTGTTCGCCGAAGAGGTCGGTCTCGGTCTCTTCCTTGAAGTTGGTCTCGATCACGCCGCCCTTGGTGCCGCCGTTGGCAGCAGCGTACGACAGCGCGATGTCCTTGGCCTTGCCGGACTTGTCCTGATACACGGCGATCAGCGACGGCACGCCGCCTCCGCGCAGGTACTCGGAACGCACGGTGTGGCCGGGGCCCTTGGGGGCGACCATGATCACGTCGAGGTCTTCACGCGGCACGACCTGGTTGTAATGCACGTTGAAGCCGTGGGCAAAGGCCAGCACGCCGCCCTTCTTGATGTTGGGCTCGACTTCTTCCTTGTACACGGAGGGGATGTTCTCGTCCGGCAACAGGATCATGACGACGTCAGCGGCCTTGACCGCCTTGCCGATTTCTTCGACCTTGAGGCCTGCGGCCTTGGCCTTGTCCCACGACGGGCCGCCCTTGCGTACTGCAACGGTGACCTTGACGCCGGAGTCGTTCAGGTTCTGGGCGTGGGCGTGGCCCTGCGAGCCGTAGCCGACGATGGTGACCTTCTTGCCCTTGATGAGGGAGAGGTCGGCGTCCTTGTCGTAATAAACTTTCATGGTTTTCCTTTCAGATATCAAGGGCAGTAATCGCCTGCGGCCGACATCATAAGGGCAGGTCGGCCGGGCGCAAAACGGATGGGAGGGGTCAGAGCTTCAAAACACGGTCGCCGCGCCCGATACCGCAGACGCCGGAGCGCACGGTTTCGAGGATCAGCGCCGGATCGATGGCCTTGGTAAAGGCGTCGAGCTTGGACTGGTTGCCCGTGAGCTCGATCACGTATGACGCGTCGGTGACATCGATGATGCGAGCGCGGAAGATGTCAGCGGTGCGCTTCATCTCCTCTCGGTCCTTGCCGGTAGCACGGACCTTGATCAGCATCAGCTCGCGCTCGATATGCGCGGCTTCAGAGATGTCCACCACCTTGACCACTTCGACCAGCTTGTTGAGCTGCTTGGTGATCTGCTCGATGATTTCTTCCGAGCCGATGGTGACGATGGTCATGCGCGACATCGACGCATCTTCCGTGGGCGCCACGGTCAGGGATTCGATGTTGTAGCCGCGCGCGGAGAAAAGGCCGGACACGCGTGACAGCGCACCGGATTCGTTTTCGATCAGCAGGGAAATAACGTGACGCATGATGATTTCGGTCCTGGATTCAGATGATTGACTGGACGGTGGTGCGGATCACAGGTCTTCGGCAGACAGGATCATCTCGGTGAGACCCTTGCCGCCCTGAACCATCGGATACACGTTTTCCGTCTGATCGACCTGGAAGTCGAGGAACACGAGATCTTTCTTGTGCGTGGTGAAAGCTTCACGCAGCGCGCCTTCGACGTCGGAGGGCTTGTCGATGCGGAAACCCACATGACCATAGGACTCTGCCAGCTTGGCGAAATCGGGCAGCGAATCCATGTACGACTCGGAGTAGCGCTGACCGTGGAACAGCTGCTGCCACTGGCGAACCATGCCGAGGTAGCGATTGTTCAGGTTGCAGATCTTGATCGGCAGCCGGAACTGCTTGCAGGTCGACAGCTCCTGGATGTTCATCTGGATGGAGGCCTCGCCGGTGATGCAGGCGACCTGCGCATCGGGGTGGGCAAGCTGGGCGCCCATGGCATAGGGCATGCCGACACCCATGGTGCCCAGACCGCCGGAGTTGAGCCAGCGGCGCGGCTTGTCGAAGCGGTAATACTGTGCGGCCCACATCTGGTGCTGGCCGACGTCAGAGGTGACGAAGGCGTCGCCGCCAGTCACTTCCCACAGCTTCTGCACCACGAACTGCGGCTTGATGATGGTGTCGGAGTTCTTGTACACCATGCAGTTGCGGCTGCGCCATTCCTCGACCTGCTTCCACCACGCGCTGATGTCGGGGCGGGCGGCGCCGGCTTCGAGCTGGCGGATCATTTCGTCGAGCACTTCGCGGACGTCGCCCACGATCGGCACATCCACGCGCACGCGCTTCGAGATCGACGACGGGTCGATGTCGATGTGGATGATCTTGCGCGGCTCTTCGGCGAAGTTGGCCGGATCGCCAATCACGCGGTCGTCGAAGCGCGAGCCGACTGCCAGCAGCACGTCGGAGTAGTGCATCGACATGTTGGCTTCGTAGGTGCCGTGCATGCCGGGCATGCCGAGGTACTGGCGATCGCTTGCGGGGTAGCCGCCCAGACCCATCAGGGTGGTGGTGATCGGATAGCCCAGCATGCGGGTGAGCTTGGTCAGTTGCTCGGCCGCGTCGGACAGCACCACGCCGCCGCCGGCGTAGATCATCGGACGCTTGGCTTCGAGCAGCAACTGCACGGCTTTCTTGATCTGACCCTGGTGGCCCTTGACCACCGGGTTGTAGGAGCGCATCGAGATTTCCTTCGGATACTCGAATTCGCACTTGGCGATCGTGATGTCCTTGGGAATGTCGACCAGCACCGGGCCGGGACGGCCGCTTTGTGCCAGATAGAAAGCCTTCTTGATGGTCGTGGCGATGTCCTTGACGTCGCGCACCAGGAAGTTGTGCTTCACGCAGGGGCGGGTGATGCCCACGGTGTCGACTTCCTGGAAGGCGTCCTGGCCGATCGCTGCCGTCGGTACCTGTCCGGAAATGATCACCATCGGAATCGAATCGCAGAAGGCGGTGGCGATGCCGGTAACGGCATTGGTCGCGCCCGGGCCCGAGGTCACCAGTGCAACCCCCACGTTTTGCGTGCTGCGTGCAAAGCCGTCAGCGGCATGGACAGCGGCCTGTTCGTGGCGTACGAGAATGTGGCGAACCTCTTCCTGCTGGAAAAGTGCGTCATAGATGTACAGCACGGCGCCGCCTGGATAGCCGAATACGTATTCGACCTTTTCTTCCTGCAGGCACCTGATTACAATTTCCGCTCCAGTCAGCACCATCGCAAAGTCGCCCTGTAATTCGTTTGAAGAAACGGATAACAGTACCCGCTCCGAGGGAGTTTGGTCAAGGCTGTAAATGCCGGTCCAATAGGCGCTTCTTTCAAGGATTCCCAGCTGGCCACCCGCACCGAACTCTCCGCGTTTCTTGAAAGCGTTGAAAAACGTGCGTTCAAGCAGGCTGTCTGGTCCCTGCGCGATGACGACGCCGCGCTCGATGCGGTGCAGGATGCGATGCTGAAACTGTCGCTGCGCTACGGTGAGCGCCCGGCCGACGAGTTTCCGATGCTGTTTCAGCGCATCCTGCAGAACGTGATTCTCGATGCGCACAGGCGACTCAAGGTGCGCCGCTTCTGGGTGTCGCCGCTGTCCGTGCTCAAGGGCGCAAACGAGGACGAAGGCGACCCGCTCGAGAGCGTGGCCGACGAGCGCGACGGGGCAGAGCATGAAACGCCTCATGGTCTGTTCGAGCGTCGCCATGTGCTTGTCCAGATCGAGCGCGAGATCGCCCGGCTGCCGAATCGTCAACGGGAGGCGTTCCTGATGCGTTACTGGGAGGAAATGAATATCGCCGAAACGGCCGCGGCCATGGGATGTTCCGAGGGCAGTGTGAAGACGCACTGCTCGCGTGCCACCCAGACGCTTGCCGCGGCCCTCAGCGCAAAGGGGCTCATGCCATGACCGATCAGCATCAGCGCCCAGGGGGCGACAGGTTGAGCGACGAAGCGGTCGCACGGCGCATTGTCGGCAGTCTTTCGGTTGCTGCCCATTACACCGACGAGCGGGTCGCTGAGCGCCTCAGGGCAGCGCGACTGCGCGCGCTCGAGGCGCATCGCCCGCGGCGCGGCGTGACCGCCAGGCTGCTGGCGACGATGCGGGCCGCGTGGTCCTTGCGTCCGGTGCTGCGTCAGTCGGTGGCACTGGTGGCGGTTGTCGTGCTCGTTTTTGCGGGTGACCACTGGACGACGACGTCCATGCTGCTCGAACTCGAAGAGGTCGACGCGGCGCTGCTGACGGACGAACTCCCCATCGACGCATATCTTGATTCGGATTTTCCCGCATGGCTGCAGCAAGATTCCTCATCCTGATCGCGTGCCTGCTGTGCAGTGCGGTGGCGTCGGCGGGCGTTCTGCCGCTGGCCGCACCGGCGTGGGCCGAGCTCGATGCGCGACAGCATGAGGTACTTGCGCCCCTTGAGGCAGACTGGGACGGGATGACGCCGGTCAGCCGGCGCAAATGGCTGGGCATCTGCGACCGTTACGATCGTCTGTCGGCGGACGAGCAGGCGCGTATCCAGGTGCGGATGCGGGACTGGGCGCGACTCAACCCGGACGAGCGCAGCCGCGCGCGGATGCAGTACCGTGCCATGCAGAAACTGCCGCCTGATCGACGCAGTAATTTGCACGCGGAGTGGGAACGCTATCAGAATCTGCCCCCTGAAGGACGCCGCCCCGAAGCGGTGACGCCTGCGCCACGCCGACCCGGTGCGGCGCTTCAAGGACAGGTAGATATATTTCAATGAGTCGTAAAGGCAACAAGACACCGGCGGCCGGAGCTCAGGCCGCAGCACCCGGGCGCTCGCCCACCGTGGTTGAACTGGCCGGCCTGCGCCGCCGGCTGGCGAGCATGCTGTACGAAACGATGCTGCTGCTCGGGGTGCTGGCGCTGACCTTCATGGTGCCCAACCTGCTGATCGGCATGATCTTCGAGGTTGCGCCGCCGGGCTGGCTGGCGTGGATTCACGTGTTCCTGGTGCTGGGCTTCTATTTCGTCTGGTACTGGCACCGCCAGGGGCAGACCCTGGCCATGCAGACCTGGCGGCTCAAGGTCGTGGATTCGGTCAGCGGCCAGCCGCTCAGCGCAGCGCGCAGCTGGCTGCGCTATGCACTGGCGTGGCCGTCGGTGCTGATCGGTGGCGTCGGTCTGATCTGGGCCATCTTCGATCGCGATCGCCAGTTCCTGCACGATCGCCTTGGTGGCAGCTGCGTGGTCCTGCTGCCGGGTCAGCCGAAAAGATAGGGGAACAGCCGCTTCCGCTCGTCCTCGCTCAGCTGCTCCATGCGCAGCACATTGCGCTCGGGAATGCCTTCCGGGTCGGGAAAGTGCGCCAGGGCGTGCTCCAGGCTTTCTTCGCGGATCATGTGCAGCAGCGGCCACGGCGAGCGGTTGGTGAGGTTGCCGGCGTCGTCCGCTTCGGTGTCGGCAAACTGGTAGTCGGGGTGAAAGCTCGCGACCTGGAGTTCGCCTTCCCAGCCGAACTGCTGCAGCCACAGATCGACCAGGTCCAGAAACTGGTTGTAGTCCTCGAAGTCGGACAGCATGTCCGGGATCGCAAGGACCGTGGTCTCGAGTTCGCTGGCGGGGGTGTCCGAGAGGCGCTCGAGTTCGGCCTGCATGTCGTCGAGCAGTGCTTCGTCGGTGGTGGCGTGGCTTACGCAGATGCGCACGCGGTCTTCGGCACGGGGTTTGGCCGCGAACGGGCAGAGGTTGAGTCCGATGACGACGTCGTCGAGCCACTGGCGTACGTCGCTGATGATCTGTTGGTCCATTGGGTCTGGTTTCCGGGTTTGTTTCAGGGTTCGAGGCGTTCGAGCGCAGTGTCGCGCACCGCGGTGGCGAGATCGGCACGCAGGCAGTCGAGTTCGACCAGTTCCGGCCAGGTGTCGCGGAACTGGCGCTGCCAGGTGAGTTGGCGCTTGGCGAGCTGACGGGTTGCGGCAATGCCCTTGAAGCGGAGTGTTTCAAGATCGTCTTCGCCGTCGAGATAGGCCCATGCCTGGCGGTAGCCGACGCAGCGCATCGAGGGCATGGACGTATTCAGGGTGTAGCGCTGGCGCAGTTGCGCAAGCTCGTCGATGAGTCCGCCATCCAGCATCTGCACGAATCGATCTGCGATACGGTCGTGCAGCACCTTGCGGTCCGAGGGCGCAAGCGCGATTGGCAGCAGGCGAAAGGGCGGGGGTGTCATTTCGCGGCGGGCGTAGCTTTCGGCCAGCGGTCTTCCGGTGACACGAACGATCTCGAGTGCGCGCTGGATGCGCTGCGAGTCGCCGGGCTCGAGCCTGCCTGCAGCCTCGGGGTCGAGGCGCGCGAGTTCCGCGTGCATCGCAGGCCAGCCGAGACGCATGGCGTCATCGTCGATCTGCCGGCGCAGCCCGGCGTCGGCCTGCGGAAGTGCCGACAGGCCGTCGCGCAATGCCTTGAAGTACAGCATGGTGCCGCCGGCAAGCACCGGAATTCGCCCGCGAGCGGTGATTTCGGCCATCAGGCGCAGCGCGTCGTCGCGAAAGCTCGCCGCCGAGTAGGCCTCTTCCGGCGTGATGATGTCGATCAGATGGTGGGGGCAGACCGCCTGTTCTGCCGCCGTCGGCTTGGCCGTGCCGATGTCCATGTCGCGGTACACCAGGGCCGAATCCACGCTGATGATCTCGACCGGCAACGCGTGCGCCAGGGCCAGCGCGCTGGCGGTCTTCCCGCTTGCGGTCGGGCCGAGCAGAAGCAGGGCGGGTGGGAGGTCGGTGTGCGGCATCGGGGTCAGGACTGGGAGATGGCCTCGCATTATCCTCGTGCCGTGGCGCTTTGGGGTATCCGGATCGGAGTGCCTGGCGGAAGTTGGCGTGGGGTCAGGTTCCCGGAGATGCGTTCGAAAAATGAGAATGGCATAATCGTATCCTTTCCGGAGAATCCCCGCAATGCGAACAAGGAGACGCCCCGTGCCTGCCGGGCAGGCGATTGCCCGTGTTCTGACTCTTGCGCTGCTCGCGCTGTCCTGCCCCGCATGGGCGCAACTGCCTCCGCTGATGCTCGCAGGGCGCTATCACGCGGATGTCGATCCGGCCGGGTACTGGGTGAGCGAGAAACTGGACGGCGTGCGTGCGCTGTGGAATGGGCAGCAGCTGCTGTTTCGCAGCGGAAACCCGGTGGCTGCGCCAGCGTGGTTTGTTGCCGGCCTGCCGCCGGAGCCGCTCGATGGCGAACTCTGGGTCGGCCGTGGCCGCTTCGAACAACTCGTGGGTGCGGTGCGCACTCAGGAGCCCGACGATGCGGCATGGCGGCAGGTGAAGTACATGGTCTTCGATCTGCCCGCCCATGGTGGCACCTTCACCGAGCGCATCGACGCCATGGCGCGCATCGTAAGCGGTGCGGGCCGGCCCTGGCTGCAACGCGTCGCACAGCGCCGCGTTGCCGACCGTGAGGCCTTGCAGCGCGAGTTCGAGCGGGTTGTGCGGGCGGGGGGCGAGGGTTTGATGCTGCACCGGGCAGATGCGCTGCGGGTGGCCGGGCGCACCGATGCCATCCTGAAATACGTGCCCTGGCTGGACGACGAGGCGAGGGTGATCGCCCACGTTCAGGGCAAGGGGAAATACACAGGCATGCTTGGTGCGCTGCTGGTCGAGGCGCCGGACGGTCGCCGGTTCCGGATTGGAACCGGCTTCACCGATGCCCAGCGCCGCGAGCCACCGCCACCCGGCACGCTGGTGACCTACCGCTACCGCGAGCTGACGGGCAAGGGGCTGCCCCGTTTTCCGTCGTTTCTCAGGATCAGGGACTTGCCCTGATCCATGTCGCTCAGGCGCCGATCAGCAGCACGCCGGCACCGGCGATCGTCATGCCGATTGCGCGCTGAGCGTATTTGCCAAACCGCGAGTCGGGGAGGTGGCGGGCTGCGAGGTAGCCGACGCCATGCAGGGCTGCAGAGGCCAGCGTGAAACCGGCCGTGTAGGTCAGGAGCGTGTTGCTGCCCATCTCCGCGTGGTGTGCATGGCCGTGAAACAGGGCGAACACGGAGATCAGCGGCATGGCCGCCGCCAGTGGCAGGCGTGCCGCAAAAGCGATCAGCAGGCCGAAGACGAGTACCGACGTCGCGATGCCGGCCTCGACAGCCGGCAGTTCGATTCCGCTTGTGCTCAGCGCAGCGCCTCCCAGCATGGCGGCGACGAATCCTGCAGGCAGCGCCCAGCGCGCGACGCCCTGCTGGCGTGCTGCGAAAAGGCCCACTGCCAGCATCGCCAGAAGGTGGTCGAACCCGCCGAGCGGGTGACTGAGCCCACTGGCAAAGCTCATGGCTTCGTGGCCGGGGTGTGCAACGGCAGCGCCGGCTGTGAGCAACAGGGTGAGGGCAACAAGGGCGCGCGGCTTGGACATGTGTTTCTCCGGTGAGCGGTCATTCGGGTGTTGGATTGCGGCCGGGTGAATCCGGCCGGCTTGCCGTTGCGGCTGGTAGCGGTTGTGAAGCGCCGGAATCGACTTCATCGACCGGCGAGGCCGCTGCGCAGCGCCCAACGGCGTGCTTTGCGGGAGAATAGCAAATTGCGTGCCGCGTGTTGCATCCGGCCTGACGGAGGCTCTCAGGCGCATTCTTGCGGGGGGACGTGGTGGTCCGGGGGGGTGGAGGGCCGCGATGGGGCTTTGACATCTGGATATTCGCATCCGAATGCACTTTTCTGGTGCGTTGCACTGCCCCGGTGCGCCCGGATGCGCACGAAAGTCCATGCAGGCAGCGGTGCCACTGGCGCAGCGCGGGTGGATGCCCATCCGCCACTGCCCGATTTCGCAGCAGTGCGAATTTGATCTTCATCGTCAGATACTTGAGGCACTTGTCCACAGCTTGTCACGCATCTTGTCTACGCCCGGTGGGGATAAGCCGGGGTTTCAAGCCGGCGCATCTCCCCGTTCAGCGCGGTCGGCAAATTTATGCACGTACATGGCCCGGTCCGCGCTCTTGAGCAGGCTTTGCGCATCGAGGCCATCGTCCGGATACAGGGCTTCTCCGATCGCACCGCCGACACTGATCTCGACCGTGCTCTCAGCTTCGATGCAGCACAGGGGCTGACGCAGAACCTCCTCGATCTGGCGGCGGATGTGGCCCACGGCTTCGCGGCTCGCTACCTGGTCGAGCAGGATGACGAACTCGTCACCGGCGTAACGGGCGACGAGGTCACCTCCGCGGACGTTGGTCCGCAGGCGCTCGGCGATCTCCTGCAAAGCCAGATCGCCGGCGTCGTGTCCATACTGGTCGTTGATCTGCTTGAAGCGGTTGAGATCGATGAACAGCACACCCAGCTTCGCAGCGCGGCGATCGCTGCGAGCCAGCTCAACCCGCTTGTTGAGTTTTTGCATGAAGGCGTCGCGGTTGGCGAGTCCGGTGAGCTTGTCCGTGCGCAAGCGGGTCTGCATGGCCTCGAAGCTGCGCGCCAGGGCGCCGATCTCGTCGTTTCGCGCCACACCGACCGGTGCGTCTAGCTCGCCTTCGCCCACCTTGCGCACGGCCTCGCCAATGCGCCTCAGATCACCCGCAACCCAGCCGAGGATGCGCAGTCCGATGACGATGGCGATCACGACCGCCGCGGCCGCCAGCATGACCGTGCGGGTTGCGTTCTCGGTCACCCCGGACATGAAGTCGCTGGTCGGCATGGCGACGACGGTAATCCAGTTCAGGCCGGCCTTGTCCTGGATGCGGTCGAAGGCGACATGGATTTCCTCGCCTTCTTCGGTGACAAAGGTCAGTACTCTTGGCAGCGAGGTGGCATCGGGGGTGGCCAGGCGCTCCTGCACCAGGCGGTAGGCTGATCTGAGCAGCGGATGCGAGCTTTCGCGCGCCTTCAGACGGGCGCTGCTGCCATCGGGCAACTCCCGGATGTTGGGGCTCGCCGAGGACGCGATCAGGTTGCCGTCCTGCTCGATGATGAAGGCGATGCCGTTGGGAGACACCTTGAGCCGGCCAACGAAGTCGTTCAGCGCGCGCAGGGAAATGTCGGTCGCGACCACGCCTTCGAAAGCGCCTGCGCTCGACAGCACTCTGCGCGCCCGTGTGGCGAGCAGTTCCCGCGTGCCGAAATCAATGTATACCGAGGTCCAGGTATGACCTGTGACCCGTTTGCCGTCCTGATACCAGGGGCGGGAGCGGGGGTCGAAGAGCTTCGTTTCGCGCCGTTCGAAATTCAAAGGGCCGTCGATACCGGTGAAGCGATAGATTGCCCGGTGTTCGTCGGCATTGATCTTCATCCGCAGTTCGGCGTCCTGCAGGGAGTGCCGGTACAGGCCCAGCCCCTGCCCGGATTCGTTGCCGTAATAGACGTAGTTGTTAGGGTCGATATGCAGTGAGGTCGCAATCCAGAAGCGCGTCCGGAGCTCATGGAAATCCGATTCGATCTTCTCCGGCGCTGCCATGCCGTCCGGGAAGGCTGACTCGAGCACCGCGCCCGATCCGACGATGTGACGGTCCACTGCCTGCGCAATGCGTCCCACGGTTTCGAGCAGCAGGTGCTCCGAGACCGTCGACACGGCCCGGTTCCCGGCCGAATACGACAGCGAGCCCACCGCGACCGCAAGTGCAATCACCAGCACGACGTAGGGAACAATCAGGACCAGCTTGAGCGAGAGGGGGGCTGACGGCTTCGACATGATCTGAACTGCCCAGCCGGTTATGGCAAGACACGAAAGGTGGAAGGGATTGATTCTCTACAGGAAAGCCATATTGTGCAATGCCGCGTGGTTTATCTGATGATCCTGAAGGGGGGCTGCAATCCCTTGTTGCGCTTTGTGCGCCGGCCAGGACGCCTGCTGCAGTAAGCTGGAGGCTCCTGCAGTGCAGGGAATGGCAGGCATGGCGCGGAGAGGGTAATGAACCGCAATTGGCTGGTGCTCGGTACAGGGATTCTGATTGCATTTTCGGTGTGCGCGGACGACGCCGAGGTGTTTCGCTGGAAGGACCGCGAAGGCCGCATCAACTACGGCAACATGCCGCCGCCGGGTGTGGACGCGGAGCCGGTCGGAGGCCGGGGCCGGCTGACGGTGGTGCCGGCGCCTGTTCTGCCGCCTGTGCCACCCCCGCCGCCACCGGAAACGCGCCTGGATCGGCTGGAGCGCGAACTCGAAGCCGAACGCCAGTTGCGTCTCGACGCGGAGGCGGCGGAGCAGGCGCGCGAGCTTGAGCGCGCGCAATTGAAAGCCGAGTGCGAGGCGCGCTACCGGGAGCCCTGTGACGACGACGGCGAACCGGCCGGAAAGCGATACATCGTGGTGCCGCCGCGGCCGTTTCCGCATCTGCCGGGGATGCCGACGGTCCGACCCTTGCATCGGGATCCGGCACGGGATGCTGGCAGCGCTCGGCGCGATCTGGCGTCCGAGCGGGCATTGCGTCGTGATCAGCGGGGCGGCCGGGAGGCGCAGGAGGGCGAGCGCCGGCGTGGCGCCGAGAGCGATTCCGCGCGCAAACGGGACGAAGGCGGGGAAGGTCGCAGGGAAGCCGGCAATGCGTCCCGCAGCGAAGAGCGCCCGGAGCGCCGGCCTTGATTGCTGCGCCGCGGCATCCAGTGCAATAAGTTTCTTGCCAACCAGCTATCATGGCGGCCGTTTACGGCCCGTGCTGCGTCGCCGGATTTCGAGGACTTTTCGTGAAGATATTTTCGCCGCTATATCAGCGCGCCATGCAATGGGCGCGCCACCGCCGTGCGCCGTGGTTTCTGGGCGGCCTCAGTTTTGCGGAGTCGTCGTTCTTTCCCATTCCGCCCGACGTGATGCTGGCGCCGATGAGTCTCGCCAATCCCCGGCGGGCACTGTGGTTTGCGCTCATCACCACGCTCGCATCGGTGGCAGGCGGGTTGCTGGGCTACGTGATCGGCAGCTACGCCTTCGAAATGATTGAGCCCTGGTTGCGCGCCAGTCGCTACTGGTCGAGCTACTCGACCGCAGTCGAGTGGTTCCACGAATGGGGCTTCTGGGCGGTCTTCGTCGCTGGCTTTTCGCCGATTCCGTACAAGGTGTTCACGATTGCCGCCGGTGCGCTCTCCATGGCCCTGATTCCCTTCACCCTGGCCTCGCTGGTGGGGCGCGGCTTGCGCTTCTTCATGGTGGCCGGGCTGATGGCCTGGGGCGGGCAACGGATGGAGGTCATGCTCCAGCGCTACATCGACCGCCTCGGCTGGGCAACGGTCATTGCGGTCGTGGCGGGCATCGTCCTGTATCGCGCCTGACAGCGGGGTGGCGGGCCGCAGCGTGGTGGCGTGCCCTCACTGCCCGCGCATGAAGAAGCGGTCGAGGTCGGACATCGTCAGCTGGGTCCAGGTCGGGCGGCCGTGGTTGCACTGATCGGCGCGCTCGGTTGCCTCCATGTCGCGCAGCAGGGCGTTCATTTCCGGTAGCGTCAGGTGGCGGTTGGCGCGCACCGCGCCGTGGCAGGCCATGGTGGCGAGGAGCTCGTTGCGCCGCGCCGTGACCACGTCGGATGCGGGGAATTCGCGCAGTTCTTCCAGCAGCTTTCTCAGGAGTTCGGCCACCGGCGCGTTTGCCAGCAGCGCCGGCACGCTGCGAACCGCAAGCTCCTGCGGCCCCGCGGGGGCGATCTCGAATCCCATGCGCGACAGGACGTCGGCGCACTCGTCGGCTGCGGCCATGTCCTTCGCGCTGACGGAAAATACGGCGGGAATGAGCAGGCGCTGTACCGCCGGCGTGCCGTCGAGCACGGTCTTGAGTTTTTCGTACAGGATGCGTTCGTGGGCGGCGTGCATGTCGACGAGGATCAGGCCATTTGCGTTCTGGGCCAGGATATAGACCCCGTGCAGCTGCGCCAGCGCATAGCCCAGCGGCGCGCCATTGTCGTCCGATGGCAGGGGCGGCGGCGCGACGGGCGCGGATGATGGCCGGGGCGCATCTGCGCCCGCGCCTGCAGGTGCGGGCCGTGCGCTCGCTGCAAAGTCGAAGTAGGCCCGGCTGGCCGAGTCCATTGCCAGTTGCCCCTGCACCGGGGGGCGGTTCCAGGCGCTTTCCGGCGGCCTGCCGTAGGGGCTTGGTGTCTGCGCGGTCGAGTGCGCCGCGGGTTGCACCGATTGCGCAGGGACGGAGGTTTCGGCGTAAAGCGGTTCGTCGAGCGCCCGTCCGGCGCCGGATTCGGCCAGCGCCCGGCTGACGGCATGAAACACGAACTGATGGACTGCCCGCGAATCGCGGAAGCGGACCTCGATCTTGGCCGGGTGGACGTTGACATCCACGCCCGCAGGGTCGAGTTCGAGAAACAGCACATAGGCCGGATGGCGGCTGCCGTGCAGGATGTCGGTGTAGGCCTGACGCACCGCGTGCGTCAGCAGCTTGTCCCGCACGTAGCGGCCATTGACGAAAAAGTACTGGGCGTCGCGGCTGCTGCGCGAATAGGCGGGCAGGGAGGCAAAGCCACCCAGTGAAAGAATGCTGCCCTCGGCGCGCACCTCGCGCGCGTGCTCGAGAAAGTCGTCACCCATCAGGGTGCCGACGCGACGAATCGGCTCGCCCGGTGGCAGGCGGTGCACCACCCGGCCGTTATGCGAAAGCTGCAGGCCGACGTCCGGGCGGGCGAGGGCGACGCGACGGAACATCTCGTCGCAATGCGCGTACTCGGTGCCTTCGCTCTTGAGAAACTTGCGCCGCGCCGGGGTGTTGTAATACAGGTCGGCGACCTCGACTACCGTGCCCTGGTTGAGTGCCGCCGGCGTGAGTTCACCACTGTCGCCGTCGATACGCCACGCATGTCCGGCGCCCTCGGCGCGGCTGGTGATGGTGGTGCGCGCAACGGCCGAGATCGCCGCCAGCGCTTCGCCACGAAAACCCATGGTGCCAACCCGCTCGAGATCGTCGAGACTGGCGATCTTGCTGGTGGCGTGACGCTCGAGCGCGAGCGCGAGTTCGTCCTGCTGGATGCCGCAGCCGTCGTCGCTGACCCGGATGCGGCGCACGCCGCCCTGTTCGAGTTGCACCTCGATGGCACGCGAGCCTGCATCGACTGCGTTTTCGAGAACCTCCTTGAGCACTGAGGCCGGGCGATCCACCACCTCGCCGGCAGCGATCTGGTTGACGAGGAGGTCTGAAAGGCGATGTATTGAGGGCATGTGCGGACAGGGTGGCTGCAACGAGCGGGGTTGGATCGGGGATTATACGGGGCGTGCGGCCATCAGCCAGCACGCGGGGTTTGGCGTGCGAGCGTCCCCGATCCGGTATGATTTGCTCCGAAACTATTCAATACGACCCGGGGTGCGAACCCCGGCTGGAGGGTGAATGGCTGCTGAGCGCAAGCGCTGGCGTTGTCTGCTGCTGGTCATGGCGGCCGCCGGCCTGATGGCCTGTTCGTCGCCCGGTACGGGGCCGAAGCCCGGGCGCTTGCCGGGCTTTGCTGCGCAGCATCTGGTGAAAACGGACTTCAATCGCTTCGCCGAAGCGCATCAGCAGCGTATTTTCATCAGTCTGCGGCGCCTGGCGGAGAAGCTTTACAAGCGCAATCCGCGTGAATGGCGAAAGTCCGATGCCCGCAGCATCGAGGCGGCGGTTTCGCATATCTTCGACGAGCCGCACGGCTGGCGTCTGGAGTCGCTCGGTTACCGGCGCGATCTCGATGCGCTGACGGTTGCCCTGCACCCCGCTTATCGCGGCGACCGGGTTCAGGCGTACATTGTCGGACTGGCCAGCATGGTGCAGTCGGCCTTCGGCGATCGTGAGGAGTTTTATCTTCTGGATGATCTTGACGCCCAGCACCTCTACAATGCGGCCCGCAATGTCGAGATTGCAGCCTGGAAACTGGGCAACGCAACCGGCGCGGATGGTCATCTGCTGCTGTTGTCGAATGAGATGGGGGACGTCACCAATCTCAGTTTCGAGCGCGATTTCGGCCGTGTGATCGGTCTGCTCGAAGCGCTTTCCGACGTGGTCGAGGAAAAGACCGAACGTACTGTCACCCGAGTGGTCCAGAACCTTGCAACTGCAGTATTCCTGCCGGTGTATTGAATACACCGCCATCCCCTTCGAGGATCATGAAGTCCATCGTTATTCTAGTTTCCGGTCGCGGCAGCAACATGGAAGCCATTGTGCGGGCCGCCATACCGGGTGCCCGCATTGCAGCCGTGATCAGTAACCGGCCCGATGCGGCGGGGCTTGCCTTTGCCGCTGCGCGCGGCATTGCCACCGTGGCAATCGACCACAAGGCCTATGCCGACCGCGCCGGCTTCGACACCGCGCTGGCTGCCGCAATCGACGCGCATCAGCCCGATCTGGTGGTGCTGGCAGGGTTCATGCGGGTGCTCACGGATGACTTCGTTCGTCATTACGAGGGGCGCCTGATCAACATTCATCCGTCACTGCTGCCGTCCTTTCCGGGGCTGCACACGCATCGCCGGGCGCTTGAAACCGGGGTGAGGGTGCATGGCGCGACCGTTCATTTCGTGACGGCGACGCTTGATTGTGGACCGATCGTGATACAGGCCGTCGTGCCGGTGCACGCCGGCGACGACGAGGCAACACTTTCTGCGCGCGTGCTCGAACAGGAGCATCGAATCTATCCGCAGGCCGTGCGCTGGTTTGTCGAGGGACGGATTGCACTGGGTGCCGATGCCCGCGTCAGTGTTGCCGATGCGGACTTCGCCGTGGCCCCGAGCGCAGTGCCCGCAGTCGAGCAGGTGGCAGGCTGAGGACGGCCGGATCATGATCGATCGAGGCCTCATCGCGGCGCTGGGTCTGTCTGTGCTGGCCCATGGCACGCTGCTCGCGGGCGAAGGCTGGCACTGGGCTGACGGTGAGCCCGAAACGGCGCAGACGCTCAGTGCAGCGCTGCGAACGGTCGCGGTGCCGGTGACGACAGCTCCCGCGGTGGTGGCTGCGGCAGCGCCTGCAGCCCCGCCGGCGCGCAAGCAGGCGCCGCCTGCCTTCGCACCGATTGCTGCGTCGTCCCCGCCGACCGACGTGATCAGCGATGCAGCGCCCGAGCCGCTGTTTGAGCAGGCAGCGGCGCCTGGGGCGCTGGAGCCTCCGCTTGAACTCGCCGAAGCCGAAGCTGCACCTGAAGCCGAGTCCGCTGCGCCCGACTTGGGTGAGTCGTTCGCGCTCGACGGCTGGCCCGCACACGGTGCCATCGTATATCGCGTCTATCTGGGCTCGGCCGGCCTGCAGGTGGGTGAAGCCCGTCATGACTGGTTTCATGACGATACGAGTTACCGCATGCAGGTCACGCTCGAAACGACCGGGCTGGCGGCCTTGCTCCACGGTTTTCACTACGTGCAGAAGAGCGAAGGCGAACTGGGGCCGGAGGGGCTCAGGCCAAATCAGTTCACCGTTGCGCAGAAGGGCAAGAAACTGGAAAGTGCCCTGTTCGACTGGGACAATGCGAAGGTGAGCATCCGGCGCGGAGAGCGGGAGCGTCGCAACGCAGCCTTGCAGACCGGCGATCAGGATGTGCTCAGTCTGTGGCACCAGATCGGTATCGTCGGTACCGCAGGGCTGCCGCGTGAGATCATGGTGGTCAGCAACAAGGAAGCCACGCCTGCACTGCTCGAGGCAGTCGGGGACGAAGGGCTGAGCCTGCCCATCGGGCGGCTCGAAACCTTGCGCGTCAGGGCGCAGGCGCAGACCGGCGTATTGACCATAGACATCTGGCTGGCGCGCAATTACGGCATGTTGCCGGTGCGCATCAGGATGGTGGACGACAAGGGCGAAGTGCTCGACCAGCAAGCCGTGCAGCTCAGGCTTGCACCGCCGGACGGAAAGGCGAGCGAGACCGCAGCTGCGGTCGACAGTATTGAACTCAAGGAAGAAGCGCCGACAGAACCGTTGGCCAATCTTTATACGAACTGAACGGATATCATGCAGAAAACAGTCAAGGCAGCCGAGGCCATCTCGCGCGGTCTCATCATTCAGACCACACAGGTGCTCGGCACCGTGCTGTCTTTCGAACACCCCGCCGATGCGGTTCTGTCGCGGCATTTCCGCGAGAATCGCGATCTCGGTCACCGCGATCGCGGCTTCATCGCCGAGACCGTCTATGGCATCGTGCGCCGCCTGCGCTGGCTGCGTCGTATCGCCGGCGCCACTGCCACACCGCGTCAGCTGCTGCTGGCCTGGCTGGCTCGTGGCGAAGGCTGGCCGATGCGTCAGTTCGAAGGCCTTGCGTCAGCCACGGAGCGGGACTGGATCGAGTCCATCAAGTCGGCCACGCTGGACGAGGGTACGGTTGCCGAGCGCGCCGACCTCCCCGACTGGCTGACCGAGCGCCTGCTCGCCAGTCACGACGAAGCAGCGGTGCTGCAGCTTGCCTACAGCCTGAACAGGCCGGCGCCGCTCGACCTGCGGGTGAATGTGCTCAAGGCCGACCGCGATGCCGTGCTCGCGAAGCTGAACGAGGATGGTTTCGCCGCGGAAGCCTGCACGATGTCGCCGCAAGGTATCCGGCTTGCGGGCAAGCCTGCGTTGCAGAAGTACCCGCTGTTTCTCGAAGGGGGTTTCGAGGTTCAGGACGAAGGCAGCCAGCTTCTTGGTTTGCTGGTGCAGCCCAAGCGCAGCGAACTGGTGGTGGACTTCTGCGCTGGCGCGGGCGGCAAGACCCTGCAGCTGGGCGCGATGATGCGCTCGACGGGGCGGCTGTATGCCTTCGACGTGTCCGAGAAGCGTCTGGCCAAGCTCAAGCCGAGGATGGCGCGTTCGGGTCTTTCCAACGTGCATCCGGTGCTGATCGCGCACGAGAACGATGCCAAGGTAAAGCGCCTGGCAGGCAAGGCCGACCGGGTGCTGGTGGACGCGCCCTGCAGCGGCCTGGGCACCCTGCGCCGCAATCCCGACCTGAAGTGGCGCCAGACCCCCGAATCGGTGGATGAGATGGTGCTCAAGCAGGGCTCCATCCTTGCTGCGGCAGCCCGGCTCGTACGCCCCGGCGGACGCCTGGTGTATGCAACCTGCAGCCTGCTCGCCGAAGAAAACGATGCCGTGGTCGACGCTTTCCTGGCTGCAAACCCGGCGTTCAAGGCCGTGTCCGCCCAGGAAGTGCTCGAGCGCCAGGGCGTGACCCTGGCCACCGGCGAGCGTCTGCGCCTGTCGCCGCACGAGCACAATACCGACGGCTTCTTTGCCGCGGTGCTCGAGCGCCAGTCTTCAGTGCCCGTAGCGGCCGATGCCTGATGGCTGGCGGCGCGTGGCGCTGGCGGTGTCGCAGGTGTTTCTGCTCATAGCGCTGGCAGGCAGCGCATCCGCTTCGCAGACCTTTCGGGCGCAGGGCGAGATCGAACTCGCCTTCTCGCCTTGGGACGATCCTGAGAAAGTGTTGCTCGACGTGGTGAGAAAGGCCCGCCACAGCGTGCTGGTGCAGGCCTATGCCTTTACCAGCCGCACGTTTGCCGATGCCCTGGTGGCCGCTCACAAACGCGGTGTGCGGGTGGAGGTGCTCGCCGACGCGGGCATGAACCGGCGCGAGCGCGGCAACGCCGTGCCGCGCCTGCTCGCGGGTGGGGTGCCAGTCGCCTTCGAGACCCGTTATCGCGCAGCGCATAACAAGGTCGTGATTGCCGATGCGGAAGGGCCGGGCTGCACCGTGGTGACCGGTTCATACAATTTCACCTGGTCGGCCAACAACCGGAACGCGGAAAATCTGCTGGTGATGCGTGCGCATTGCCCGCTTGCCCGCAGTTACCGCGACAACTGGCGGCGCCATCGCGCCGAAGCGACGCCTGTCAGGCGCCTGCCCTGGAAACCGTAAACATGCAGCAAGGTCCAAATCTTATCGCCCTGGCCGACAATATCGCGCGTGCCTGGGCCGGGCTCGGCCAGGCCGCCATGCTGCGCCAGCTCGCGGTCATCGTCTGTGCCCTCGTTGTGGGCTGGTTCATCCAGCAGGCCTGGGACCGCCGCCTGCTGCAGCTCGACCCCGAGCCGCTCAACTCCGCGCGGCGTTTCGGGCAGCATGGCGCCAAGCGCGTGCTGTTCCCCTTGTCCGCACTGCTGCTGGTCGTCGTCGCGCGGGCGGTGCTGGCACGCTATCAGCCCGTTCATCTGCTCGATCTGACCGTGCCCTTGCTGACCTCGCTGGCGGTGGTGCGCTTCGTCGTGTTCGCCCTGCGGCAGGCGATCGGTCGCACGAGCTGGCTGGGCGTGCTGGAAAAGTTCTTCTCGGCCGTGGTCTGGAGCGTGGTTGCGCTCTACATTCTGGGCTGGCTGCCCGAGGTCATTGAAGGGCTGGACTCGATGTCCGTCACCCTCGGCGGGCAGAAGCTGTCGGCCTGGACCCTGATGAAGGGTCTGACAATGGTCTTGTTCACCTTGCTCGTGGCCATGTGGCTCGCCGGTGTGCTCGAACGCCGGATGGCTGGCGCGACGGGGCTCGACGCCAGTGTCCGCCTGGTGCTGACGCGGGTGATGCGTGCGCTGCTGATCCTGGTCGCGTTTCTGGTGGCCTTGCCGATGGTCGGTATCAACCTCACGACCTTGTCGGTGTTCGGCGGCGCGCTTGGCGTCGGACTCGGTTTCGGCATGCAGAAGATCGCTGCAAACTACGTATCGGGATTCATCATCCTGATCGACCGCTCATTGCGCATCGGCAATCTGATCTCGGTCGGCGCCGAGCGGGGCGTGGTCAAGGAGATCACCACCCGCTATACCGTGCTCAGGGCGCCGAACGGCATCGAGTCCATCGTGCCGAACGAAGTGCTGGTGAGTTCGGTGGTGCAGAACGAAACCTTCAGCGATACCCAGGTGGCGCTGCCGCTCGTGTTTCAGGTGAGCTACGATGCGGACCTCGATCAGGCGCTGGCGATTCTCGTTGCCGTGGCGGCGACGCAGCCGCGGGTGCTTGCCGATCCTGCACCGAAGGCTTTTCTGACTGGTTTCGGCGACAATGGCATCAACCTGCGTTTGGGGTGCTGGATTGCAGATCCGCAGGAGGGCACGCTGGCCATTACCTCCGAGATCAACATGGAAGTGTGGCGCCGGTTCAAGGCTGCGGGCATTGGTATCCCGTATCCGCAGCGGGAAGTGCGTCTGCTCCCGCCACTTTCTCCCGCGCCCGCTGTCGAAGCGGTAACAGAGCCGGTCTGAATACCGGCAAGGCCACCGTTTGGTGGTTTGCTGTGGCTCGTGTAGTGTCGCGGGCGCACAGGTTTCTCTTGTACAAGGATTTCTAAAGAATGTATTCCGGGCTTTTCGAGCTTCCCTGGTGGGGCTATGTCGTCGTCGCCCTGGTGATGACCCACATCACCATCGCGTCAGTCACCATTTATCTGCATCGCCATCAGGCTCACCGCGCGCTTGAACTCAGTCCGTTGCCAAGCCATTTCTTTCGCTTCTGGCTGTGGCTGACCACCGGCATGGTCACCGGTGAGTGGGCTGCGGTGCATCGCAAGCACCACGCCAAATGCGAGACACCCGAAGACCCGCACAGCCCGCAGACACGCGGTATCCGCAAGGTGTTGCTGGAAGGTGCCGAGCTGTACCGGATCGAGGCCGACAACAAGGAAACCCTTGCACGCTACGGCCACGGCACGCCCAACGACTGGCTCGAGCGCAACGTCTATCGCCGCTCCGTGGTCGGTGTGTCGCTGATGCTGATCATCGACGTGGTGGCCTTCGGCGCGATTGGCCTGACGATCTGGGCCGTGCAGATGATGTGGATCCCGATCTGGGCCGCTGGCGTCGTCAACGGCCTGGGCCATTACATCGGCTACCGCAACTTCGACTGCACCGACGCATCGACCAATCTCGTGCCCTGGGGCATCCTGATCGGCGGCGAGGAACTGCACAACAACCACCACAGCTTCGCCACCTCGGCCAAGCTGTCGGCGAAGTGGTACGAGTTCGATATCGGCTGGATGTACATCCGCATTCTTGAGATCCTCGGTCTGGCCAAGGCCAAGAAGGTCATTCCGATGCCGAAGTTCAGCGACGCCAAGCATCTGCCCGATCTCGACACCCTGCAGGCCATCATCACTCACCGCTATGACGTGATGACGCGCTACATGCAATCACTCAAGCACACCTGCAGCGAGGAGATCGAGCGTCTCAAGACAAGTCACGCCGGCAAGTTCGACGCGCGCGCCCTGCGCCGCTGGGTGCTTTCGGGCGAAGAGCGGCACCTGTGCGCCGAGCAGAAGGCGCAGCTCGCGGTCGTCATCGGTGACAGCAAGGCCCTGGTCACCGTGGTGTCCATGCGCGAGGAGCTGGCCGCAATCTGGGCGCGCTCCACTGCGACGCACGAGCAGCTGCTCAAGCAATTGCATGACTGGATCGAGCGTGCCGAGCAGAGCGGCATCCAGCAACTGCAGGACTTCTCCATGCGGCTGCGACGCTACGCAATCTGACGCGACACAAAGCAAAACGGGCGGAAATCTCCGCCCGTTTTTTTCTGCTGTTGAATGCTGCGAGCGTTGCAGCGCCGGTCGCGTCTCGGCTCAGCGCTCTCCGCGTACCGCGTCTGCCCAGCAGTTCGGCGTTTCGTACAGTCTCACGCGCTCAAGCTGGAGCTGGTTTCCGTAGACGTCCTGATAGGCGCCGTCCAGAACGCGGAAGGCCTCTGCCGCCAGGTTCTCGGCGGTCGGCACCACATCGAGGGTGACGGTCTTGTGCCCTGGCATCGAGGCGAGGAATGCGGCCACCTGGGTATCATCGCGATAGACCAGAAATGCATGGTCCCAGCGGTCGACGATCATTTCGTTGGCAACTTTCTTGACGTCGGCGAAGTCCATCACCATGCCGTTGACCGCCTGTCCTGCGGCGTCGATGATGTTACCTGACAGCGTTACCTCCAGCGCGTAGCGATGACCGTGCAGATGCCGGCACTGGCTGGCGTGATCCGGAATCCGGTGTCCAGCGTCGAACTCGAGACGACGGGTGATGCGCATGGTTAACCTCGCTTGAAAGGCGGCGGATTATAGCATTTGCCGCAACCCGGGCCTGCTGCCCGTGCGAACGCAACCTACTGAGCCAAAGATGATTTCAACCTCCCAGATCCTGACCATCCACAATCACGACCGTGAGCTCGCCGGGCTGACCTATGTATATCCGGTGCTGTCCCGGCGTGCGGGCGGGGTGTCGATCGGGATCAACCTGAACCCCAATAACGCCTGCAACTGGCACTGTGCCTACTGTCAGGTGCCGAACCTGGTGCGTGGCAAGGCGCCGGACATCGATCTCGCGCAACTCGAGTCGGAGCTTCGCGGCTTCCTCAACGTACTGGTGCACGGTGACTGGCTCGAGCACAACGCGCCCGAGGGGCTGCGCGAGATCCGCGACATCGCATTTTCCGGAAACGGCGAGCCGACCAGCGCGGCGGTGTTCCCCGAGGCGGTCGCGCTGGTCGCGCGCCTGCACGATGAGTTCGGGCTCGGGGCAGGGGTTCCTGTACGTCTGATCACCAACGGCAGCCTGATGGCGCAGGCGCGGGTGCAGGAGGGCGTGAGTGCGCTCGCAGCCGCGAATGGTGAGGTCTGGTTCAAGGTCGACGGGGGCGATGTGGAGGCAATCGAACGCATCAACGGCGTACGTATCGAGCCGGAAGCCATCTCCCGTCATCTGGCGCTGTGTGCTGCGCGCTGTCCGACCTGGGTTCAGACCTGCATGTTCCGCTGGGATGGCGAACTGCCATCGCAGCACGACATCGACGCCTACCTCGACGTGTTGACGGCGGCAGGCATTGAAAATCTGCAGGGGGTGCTTCTGTACGGCATCGCGCGGGAGTCGAGACAGCCCGAGGCATCTCACCTGTCGGCGCTGACGCTCGACGAACTCGAGGCAATCGCCGCTCGCATCAAGGAAAAAGGGCTGACGGTTCGCGTCAGCCCCTGATTCATGCGTGCGCCCGTCTTGCGGGCGGCGTACCTGAACATTAACCAGCCTTGCGCTTGGCCTTGGCTTCCTTCTTCAGGGTCTTGTACAGCTCCGGGTTGCTGGCCTTCAGGTACTCGGCCACATCCACGTCGTCGCGCTTGACCTTGTTGATGTCGATCTGCTCGACGTGAACCAGGCGAAGCAGGGCCTGAACCGGGCGCGGAATATTGCGGCCGCTCTCGTAGCGGGAGCCACCACTCTGGGTGACGCCGATCTTGGACCAGAACTGGGACTGATTGAGACCGAGCTTGCGGCGGATCTCGCGTACATCAAGGGTATCGGAGTTTTTCATGGCATTGTCCTTTGTTGAGTTGCCAGACATATATTGAGACTGAATTTGTCTGTAAGTGGTTCCTACAACTTAAGTTGTAGGATGTTCAGAGTATAGATCAAGCCCAACCAAATATACAACGGTGATAAATCACGAATCGGGGTTAACCACAATCCATAGGAGTACAAACCCCCGGATTTGTTGCAGTTCTGCAAAACGGCCGGCATCGAATAGAATCAAGCCCTTTCCCGACAGGTACTTGGGTACGAAGATGGCCCTCATAGTCCAGAAGTATGGCGGCACCTCGGTGGGCACGCCTGAGCGCATCGGGCGTGTGGCCAGCAGGGTGGCGAAGTTCTGTGAACAGGGGCAGCAGGTGGTGGTTACCGTGTCGGCAATGAGCGGTGAGACCAGCCGGCTGATCGCGCTGTCCAGGGCGGTTTCTTCGAATCCGGATCCGCGTGAACTCGATGTGGTCGTTTCGACCGGCGAGCAGGTCACGATCGGCCTTTTGTGCATGGCGCTGCAGCAGATCGGCATCAGGGCGAAGAGCTACACCGGCGGCCAGGTAAGGATCCTGACCGACAGCGCCCACACCCGCGCGCGCATCCTGAGCATCGATGAAGCGTCCATTCGCAAGGATCTTGCGCAAGGCATGGTCGTGGGCGTGCCCGACAAGCCGGGCATTGCGTACCAGATACTCGGTCCGGTTGCCGAGGCCAACATCGACGTGGTCATGATCATCCGGAACGTCGGCAAGGACGGTTGCACCGACCTCTCCTTCACGGTCGGTCGAGCCGACCTCGACAAGGCCTTGGCCCTGCGTGAAAGTGTGCGGTCGCATGGTCGGCGCGGCAGCGATTTCGGCTGACAAGACCATGTGCAAGGTCTCCGTTGTCGGCGTAGGCATGCGCTCGCATCCGGGCGTGGCATCGACGATGTTCCGTGCGCTGGCCGAGGAGGGCATCAATATCCAGATGATCGCGACGTCCGAGATCAGAATCTCGGTCGCGATCGAGGAGAAGTACCTCGAACTGGCTGTGCGCGTGCTGCACAAGGCCTTCGAACCCGATTCCGTGGCGTGATCGAAAAATATCGTGAACTGAAATTGACCGCGAGGCAGGGAGTCTATATAGTCCCGCCTTCGTGATGGAGACGTGGCCGAGAGGTCGAAGGCACTCCCCTGCTAAGGGAGCATGCGGGCAAAACCTGCATCAAGGGTTCGAATCCCTTCGTCTCCGCCACACCTAATAATCAATGGGTTAGCGTGAATAGACCGTAATAGTCTAACTCAGCTTTTCCCTTGCAGACCCACCTTTACCCACTTTCCGGTGGGTTTTTGGTGGGTTTTTTCTTGCTTGATGCTGGGGCGTGGCATGTCTTTCGAGCAAATCTTCAATCATCTCCAGACGAAGTATCCCGACCAGCTCGTACTCTACGCGCGCGACCTTGCCCAAGTGCTCGGCAAGAGTGAGAAAGCACTTGCCCATCTCATTGCCCGTGACCAGCTGCCATTTCACGTAAAGACGCTTGGTGGCCGAAAGTGCGTCGCCATCCATGAAGTGGCTCAGTGGCTTGCCAGCACCGGCGATGAGTCCTTTGAGTCGGTTCAAGAGAAGGGCAGTCGCGGCAAGCGTGCGCGCCCACGTGCCACGGCAGACTCGGCCCCTGAGCCTCGAGCCCCCAAAGGAAGCATCGCCGCGAGAATCATGCAGGCTCGGTATGAAGGGGCGCTTGGTTTGCGGCGAATGGGTGCGACGTGTGCTGACACCGAAGTCGGACTCTTCTTCGATGAGCTGGCTGAGGCGCTTCTGGCCCAGCCAGGACTGCCGGCAACCACATGGACGTTAACTTGTGCGTTCTGGCGGCGTTACGGAGATGTCCGCATTCGTCACGAGAGCAAGGCGTTTGCGGCATATGGCGGAGATATTCTTGCTGCAAAGGAATCTCTTGAGAGCGGGGTTTTCGATGCAGAGCAAGCAACGATGGTCGTGCGAGGTGGGCGGCACATCGTCTATCGTGCTTACTGGCTTGCGGAGGGCGGGTGGAAGGTGACGCTAAACAATCTAGGTGCGCTTTAGACCCGCGGCATAGTGGGGGGGGTGTGCCTTGATGGGGATGGCTTCCCGGCATCATCTGCAGCGTTCTGTCGTCCCCACAGGGCCTTCAGGCGGCTAAGGAATCCGTGGCGGCGAAGCCGAGTTGCTTGCTTGAGGCGGTCGTTCGCACATTCTGAGATACTCCGTTGAGCGGGCGTCCATGCCTTTTGCTCAAAAGGAGTGGCCTCGGCACTGGTCAAGGCTCCATTAATGATGCGCTGTGGCACGGCGTCTTTAAGCCCCACATTTTGTGTTCGCCAGTCCAGTGACGTTTGCAGGTGGAAGGGCGCAGCGCCCTGAGTATCATTTCCGGCCCCCCAATCGTATGACCACCGTACCGCAGGTCGGGACGGCGGTAGCTGCTAACGCCGTAGTCCGATTTCGCGGGAGGCCACTACCGCCGTCCCGTCGAGGACATTCCACCCCTGCCTTCGACACGCAGCAGCCCTTCTGACATCTCTGCCATCAGGTCGGCTAGTTTGTAACGCGGACGAGTCGGCGCTGCCACAGTCATCTACTTGCCATTAAAGTGCAGCTCCGCTTGTGAGCCGTCATGCAGCCCATCCTGGTCAGCGAATGACTTGGGTATCGTCATTACTAGCTCGCCACTCGCTTTGCGTAGCGTTTGACGCATTAGTGCTTCCTGCCAGTTATGGGTCCCAGTTCAGCATCATTCGATTTTCTACCGATGCCGTTAATCGCCCGGACATCCTAAGCTCACCGGGCGGGAATTTGAGCGTCTCCTTCCTTTGTGGCAGGAGGGGGCGTCGTGGGGGGTGGGTCCACCCTTTCCGACAACAAGTGGGTATTATTCTTGAATCATGCCAATGTTCTTTAGGTGCTTTTGATTTCATTCAGACTGCTGTGGCCCTGCCGGTGGCGCTTAACGGCAGTGAGCTGCGCAGTCTGTGCTCGGTTCAAGGTCCGTATGTGAGGCCCAACGGTGAATAAGCTCTCGCGACTTCAAAGCCCTGGCGCAGTGCAGGCCGCTCTCGACGAATATCGTGACCGTGGTCGTACCGCCTTCTTGGACGCCTATGGCTTTGGGAAATCCCGAGATTACATGGTTCGAGACCCGCGCTCGGGGGCACTGTGCGATTCCAAGGCAATTGTCGGCGCGGCCTTTGGTCACCAGTACCCGGATGAGGGGCCTCTCGTGCCTGCTGATTTCTCAGGCGGCGAGGCTACGGTGGTGCCCAAACTCCAGGGTTTGGGCTTTGAAGTGGTACGCGTTGGGGAGGACTGGAGCGAAGACGAAGTCAGGGCTACAGTAGTCTCGTATTTCGAGATGTTGCACTTAGAGGCTCTCCAGACCCGGTACAAAAAGACCGAGTACAACGCTGCGCTAAGACAGCAGCTGCGTGGCAGAAGCAAGGCATCTGTTGAGCTGAAGCATCAGAACATAAGCGCTGTTTTAGATAGCATGGAGTTACCGTTTGTTCCGGGTTACAAGCCGCGGCGCAATGCGCAACTCTTGCTTCGAAAAGCTGTGCAGCAGTACGTGCTTGAGCATCACGACCTCATGCGCAGGATTGTCGATGCCATGGAAGAAGTGAAGACGCCGGCGGAGCGGACGTTCAAATGCCTCGTGGTTGGGCCACCGCCTGTCGAGGTTGTTGCCCGACTTGAGGTCTCTGGGGCGAAAGTACGTCTTCCGCGGAAAGTTGACTTTGCTTCACGCGATGAATCGAACCGTAATCTTGGCAGGGCAGGCGAGCAGTGGGCGATTGAGTATGAGCATCAGCGGCTCACCGATGAGGGTAAGGCAGACCTGTTCCAAAAGGTGGACTGGATATCCGAACGTCTCGGTGATGGGGCTGGCTACGATATTCTTTCGTATGACAGTCCGAGCCTAGCGCGATACATCGAAGTTAAGACGACAAATGGCGCACACGGCACGTCATTCATCATCAGTAGAAACGAACTGGAGTTCTCAAAGGAGGTCGGTGACGCCTTCTTCCTCTATCGCGTCTTCCAGTTCCGTCGTTGTCCCTCGCTCTACGTGCTACGCGGAGATGTCTCCAAGCAAGTGAATCTCGAGCCCATCGACTACCGCGCTTCGTTCAGGCGCGTTGTTACCTAATAAAAGGGCGCATCCTCATCAGTTAATGTTTGGATGTGCAGTGTGCAGGCTGCAGGCTGGTCTATGCACTGTTTGATACTGACGATAGAGCTATGGGACATTGACTTGTACCTGCAGTGAATTTCCACGCACCCTTTGCTCTTGTAATCAGCATCGCCTTTGACCAAGCTTCGGCACTCTCCTAGATGTGGGTTGTTATTGCAAAGGCTTGCCCTGTAGGGCGTCGATGGACCGCAATTGGGCGAGTTCAGCCAGTCGCGCAGTGCGCGGCAGTTGTGACCCCGACTTGCATCTTCTAGGCGATGCCTTCCGTAACTGTCGCCCGCGGTGCTGTCCTGATTAACTCCGCGCGCTGGAGTTGAGAGTCAACTGTCTAGCGGTTGCCCTAGAATGAGTGTCTAGCTTTGCCGGAACACGTACGCCCGGCCAGTTGATGTGGCTTGATGCCTAAGTGGGCTGGGCGTAATGTTGCGGTATCTATTTGTCGAGAATCATTCGAGTGTCGCGCACAATGAAAAGCAAGATGCCCTCACTGTTGTTCAACAACGCTGAAACTGTCCGGGAATACCGGCGCAAACACGAGCTCAACCAATTGGAGTTCTGGTCCCGTGTCGGCGTGACGCAGAGCGCCGGGTCTCGTTACGAGAGCGGGCGCAACATACCCAAGTCGGTTCAGCTTCTACTGCAGGTTGCCTACGGGACGGCGAAGCAAGCCGCTGCGATGGTGGATTGGTTGCAAACCCGAGAGACCTGAATCCAAGGTTAGTCTTACCGGACGGCCCTAATCTTCAACTGGGCTAGGTGATAATTAACACAAATAGATAACGAAAAATAACATAACGTAACCGGTGCGTTATGTTATCGAGGCTGCCATAGGTCATGAGTCATCTATCACCCACGAGCAGGTCATTGCGATGGCGGTTGTTGTCACCGTGCGATTCGAGTCGCTTGAGCAACGATTCGATGAGTTGCTTGCCCGTAATGGCTGAACAATCCGTTGTCTAAGGTCCGCTCGGACCCTGCGCCGACCTTCGCGAAGTCATGGATTCCATGACTGGTTACCGACAGAATTCCCCTCTCATCACAATCATTGACTGGCAATACGCAGGCTATCAGTCAAATGAGGTGTGGCTGGCGGCAGTGTATGGCTAACCCGCAGCTCTCTAGTATTGTGATTGTCGGTTTATAAGTTATTCGTAATAGATATTGCTTTCCATCCCCAGTTGCCCCGCTTCTTGTTGAAGCTTAGAACTGCAGTTCCGGATACGCGTTGGCCGTTCTCGAGTCGCTGGCTAGAGACCAGCGGGGGGGCGACGAATACGTCGCTTTCCGTGAAACCCATGCCGTTGGACAAGCGGACTTCCTCGCAGAACTGCTTCCTGATGTCCGAGCCGGGTTGCTTGTCAGATGCTCTCGCCTGTTGAACTAGGTATGCGACACCGCGTTTCGACGTGTATCTCGATAGCCACAAAGCAATCGAGTCGCCCTCGGAGAAGGAATGTCCCAAATCGGATAGAGGAATAACACCGTCAATCTCGCGGTTGACGATGAAATGCAGAACGCCCTTTTCTCGGTTTACGTGGTCGACGACGCCGATTGTCTCGGCTAGAAGGTTCTGCTCTGTGAAAATGTCCCACCCAGTATTCGAGTTCCTGCTTTCGAGCATGTAAAGCTTGAAGATTCTGTCGCCTTCGAACTCGCCCTTGACCTTTATCGCATCGCCTGCAGTCCATTTTCTCCGACCGAGCTTCGACTCGGGGATGCCCGCTTCCACTGGAATGGATGATGTTTTTAGGAATATCTTTCGTTTCTGCATAGGTTTGCCTGCTTTGTCGAGGACAGTGAATTTATCGCCGACGCAGGCATCGACCCATGGCAAGTCGCCGAACAGTAGGGCTTCAGCGGCAGAGAGTTTGGACTTGTAGAAGTCGCTGTTAGATGAGGCAGCCGCGGTTTTGGCAAACCATGGCTGCGAGGCGATTTCAGATGCTTCCTCAGGAATTCTGTACCCCTCGCTTTCCTTCGAGCGCACGACGGTTTCGATTTCCAGTTTGGCTGCTGAGAGGTCGTTGCACTCAAGCATGCGCCAGGCGACCTTGAGCCTGACCTTTCCCGTGAACTTGTCCTCGGCCTTGCAGGACAGGGCCTTGCAGTAACACCCGAGGGCGGCTTCCCCGTCCGTCAGTGAAACGATGTCCCCTAGCAAGTCCCAAGACCAGTATTCGTTCGGTTTGGCCTTCGCGACGGCGAGCCCGAAAGCTAGGGCATCGTCGTGCATACCCAGCGATAGGAGGACTTTCGCCTTGTCCAGCTTGAGCCAGACGTTGTCGGGAAAGCGCTCAATCGCTGCGTCGATGCGAGGGAGGACGTGCTGCTGCTCGCGAGTGTTTTCCGAGGTGGCGGCTTCCTTGCCTGCCTGCTGGATGACTCTCTCTGCGAGGGATGGGTATTCCTTGCCATCTTTGGCGCGGTAGCGCTCGAAATCCTCCGCGCGCAGATTGTCCAGATTCCACAGCCGCGAAAATGCGAGCATGCTGAGCTTGTCCTGGCTGGCCAACGTAGCTGCAAGCTGGAGAACGCAGGAGTGGAGCAGGGATGGCTTCTCGACATCTAGCTTAAGATAGTCGTTCAGGTTGCGCTTGACCGCGCCGATGCTGACGTTCTCTGCTGTCATCAGCTCCTTAGAGTGCTTATACAGCTCCCAGCCGAATCCCGTCCGGGCCTCCCTGTCCCCCGAACCGCAGGCCAGTGCTTTTCGGTAAAGGACAACAGCTTCCGCATGCCGGCCTTCTCTGCCCAGCGATTTCGCCTCGCTGATTTCCCTGCCGCCGGGGTTGCACAGGGATAGGGCGTAGCGAACTCCGTTGGCGAGCACTTCGTCCGATGGGTCGGTCTTGACGCTTTCAAGTTGTCTCCGGTAGTGAGTCAGGTTCTCATTGTCCCCGCTCCCGGCATCCCGCTTGATGATGTCGATGAGGCACCAGCAGAAGGCTTTACTGTCCCAGTCGTCCGCATTCGGAGAGCTCATTAGCTCTAAGGCGAGCCGGTATGCCTCGTCGACGGCGCCCTCCCTGCGCTTGGCGAAAACTTCCTTGTTCGTAATCACCTCTGCATGCCCTCGGTCAGCAGTTGGCCGACTGTGCCGGCCAGGGGGCCGGGAGAGCAGGCGGTTACCACTGGCTGGCACTTAGTAAACTGGTCCTTGCCGTTGTACCAGACGTCGAAGACGGCGACCGCGCCGTTCTTGCCGAAGCTGTAGCGCTGGGACCATTGCTGCTCAACGACATTTTGGACCGTGATGCCGTTCGCACAGCACAGCCCGAGAATCTTCTCGTGGAAGTCGTTTAGAAACTGCTTTGGGAACGAGGCCTCCGCGACCGCCGAGCCTCCGCCCGCGAGAAGCGGCCGGCCTTTGAGCGGGGAGAGCAGGCCCTCCAACTCGGCGCCAAGTCCTTCGAGGCTTCGGGAGGCGACGAAAGAAATCTTGTTCTTGCTTGTGTAGGAAATGTCCACTCGGGCAGATTCGACCCCGCGTTTGAAATGGTAAGACTCCTGCCATTGATTGTGGAGCACCTCCTCAATGGCGATGCCCTTTCCGTCAGTCAGCCTGCGCACCTCTGCAAGCAAAGAGAGGAGGACTGTCGCACTCTCGGGGATGCCGAAGGTGCTGGAATCCTGCGCTAAGGGGGTAGAGGCAGACTGCTGTGCAGGAGCGGTGGTTGCGGGAGGGGCCTTCACCGCCTCTGCTGACCCGAGCATTTCCAAGGCGGGATTCGAGACCATTTTCATACCGCTCCACGGCCGGAGGTCGGGCGGGTCGAGCAGATACAGGTTCTTGGCCGTGCGGGTTATGGCGGTGTAGAACCAGCGGAAGTAGTCGGCCGACAACTGGCTCTGGTGGCTCTTGCATTTGACGAATACGCTGTTCCACTCGCTTCCCTGAGCTTTGTGGCAGGTGATTGCGTAGCCAAACTTGAGTCGCAGAGCGTTGAAATATGGGTCGGCTTTTAAGGTGTGCTTGAACTCCGTACTTTGTTTTTTCAGATGCTTGTTGCGGATGCAGAAATCGAGGTAAAGGGCTTTGTTCTGGTCAGAGGAGAGGGCAATCTCTTTGGAGTACAGAAGGTCCTCGATGATTTTTGCCTGAAAAAAATGAGAGACGCCTTCGAGGTCCTTGAAACCGACAACAACGTCCCTAAAAGTCAGCGAGACAGGTATTTCTTCAAGCTCTCCCGTATCGGGAGATTTTCTTTTCAGGGTAACGTTGCGCCTCTCAGAATCGGAAATCACCTGCCGTATCAGGCCGAAGTCGCCGTTGGATATGAATATCCCGTACGCATCACTATTGCAGAGGGCTAACACCTTGTCTCCCGCCACAACCTCTGGGCAATCCGGGAAAAAATGCTCGCGGATTCGGCGGTTGTAGTCCCCGACGTCAGAGTTCGAATGGGCGATGACAATCGATTCCCCGTTGATTTTTCCGCCGCATGATTCGAGGTAGCGGTTCATCAAGTCCGCATGTTCTACCTTCAGGACGTCGGGGTGGCCGAAGTCCACTGTCAGTTGGTTGAACGATTTATCCTGCAATGCCTTTCGGAGCTGGATTGCGTTTGCGATAACGCCACTTTCCGATTTCTGGCGCACGACCTCCGAGAGTTCGAACCCCGTAGAGCGAGCGCTGTGCTTTCGGTATAGATAGTCGGCGTCCAGAGCTGGCGAGAAGTTCATGCCAATGGGTGGCAGCTGGGCGTCGTCACCGATGAAAATAACCTTCTTGCGGTGGTCGTTGTGGTCCAGGTTTACGAACTTCAGGAAGTCGGCGAGCAGGTATCCCGTTCCGAAGCGGAAAAACTCCGCCTCTTGGTAGACGTCAGAGACCATGGATGCCTCGTCCACGATATAGACCGTGTCGGCCGAGTGGCCGTTCACCGCGAGGTCGGCGTAAAACTTGAAGGTTTCGGTTCCGTCGGTGTCGTCGTCGCGATACTCGGCCATGTCGCTGAACGAGTAAATGGTCTTGTGGATGGTGTATGCAGGCGACTTAGTCTTGCTTGCAATCACCTTCGAAGCCTTGCCTGTCGGCGCGGCAAGGATATAACTGCGGCCGATGGCTCTGAAATACTCGGTCAGGCCCTTGGTAATGAAAGTTTTTCCTGTGCCGGCGTAGCCTTTGAGGAGGAAAACGCTTTCCGTGCTACCGTCGAGAAACCTTTCGAGGCTGTTGACGAGTTCCGTTTGGCCGTCGGTCAGTGAATACTCGGCGAAGGCGTCGCGGATGCTCACAAGCTTGCGCGTGTTCGCGGGCTTAAAGTCGATTGTTTCCGAAGCCTTCGCTGAAGCGTTCTTGAAGTCGAAGAGCCTTGCCTCGTCGAGGGCTTGCCCGAGTTCGGCGATTTGGGCTTGTGAGGCTTTTTCGGAGGCTTCTAAGCGGCTCAACTCATCCTTTGCCGCGGCTAGCTGCTCGGCAAGTGCTGCAGTCCAGTCCGTGTCTGCGGGCGCCGCGGAGGGTTTGGCTGGTGGCGCGTAGGGGGGGTAGGGTTCGAGAACGTCACCACTGTAGGTTTTGAATAACCATTGCCCAAGAAGGTAGGCCTCTTCAATCAGGGGCAGAGACGTCCCTGCGTCCATCGAGTGGCCGTGAGCGGCTTTATTACCAAGAATGCGCAGGGCGTGGAGCTTTTGCAGGACGGCTTCGCCGACGGCATCCTGGAAGCAGGGGTATTTGAGCTTCTCGAAAAAGCCGTCGGAAGGCTCGCTCGGAAGCCTTAGCTCCCTGTAAAGAAAGCCCACAAGGGCTTCCGCGAAGCAGCGCAGCTTGACGGCGACTGTGTGCGGGTCAGTGTGCGCGTATTGCTCTGCGAATGCTGCGTGTTGATATAGATGGGGCCAGCGGACCCTTAGCGGCTGGAAGTTGCTCGAATTCATTTTTTTGTTCCGCCGGCAGCACGGCGATGCGGTTGTACCCCGACACCATAGCTCAACAGCATCGTTTATGCATGTGGGCGAGCGTATATGTCGGACGTTTGTCTTACAAACCCACGTATTGCCGTGTGTTGCACAAACTTCTCAGTACTCAATGGTTATTGTTTTAGTGGTTAAAGATAGGTCTGCTTTGCCTATCGAATAAGCCACGTTACCCGGAGGGGGCCGAGGAGCTCAAAAGGTCTATGAGTGCGAGTTAGCGATACGGCAGCTTCTGGCGCTCAGTGGTCGTTTGCACGGCCCCAATGGAGAATTTTCGATAGTCCGGTTCCGACCGTTAACTGTCCTAGGTAAAAAACAGCATCTATTCAGGAGGAAATGCCGGTCATCGCCAAAGTCACACTGATAGCAACCCACTCTCAAGCAAGGCCCGAACCTTGTCCCGGAGGCTACCCGGTGAAATTACCTTCACAGCTGGCACATGCCGCATGATGTCCATTGTGAGCTCGGTTGGATTGCTGAACGGTACCCTCAACCGATACCGGCCATCGTCCAGAAAGTGCCCCTGCTGGGCAGGGTGCCATACTTCCTTGCTTACCCAGCGCGCCTGCTCAGCGGAGAACTCAAGTTCTGCCCATTCAACGCTTTTGCCTGAAAAGATGCCGTAGCCTCCATCGAGCACACGGGCGATGTCGCGCTCGCTGACTTCGTTGGCGTTGTCGGCGGAGAGCGTTACATTTCGAATGGCGTCGAGTGCGAAGCTGCGTAACTCTTCACGCAGGTGACACCACGCATCCAGATACCAGGCTTCTCGGTAGAAGGTTAGTCGCTGTGGGGAGACTTCGCGGGTGATGGTTTCGTCACGGGCGCGCACGTAGTGGTCGATGGTGAGCCGGCGGCGCTGCAGCACGGCGGTGGCGATTGGAGCGAAGTGTTGGGTGTCGTGTGTGCGCCCTGCCTGGCGGTGAAAACGGATGCGTTTGTCGATGTCGTCGATGGGCAATTCGCCTTCGCCCATGATTGCGCGCAGCCGCGTAAGCAGTGGTTCGACGTGTGCTGAGAGCAGCCCGGGCTCGAGGTTCTTCAGCAACTGCCGCATGGTGAGTAGCGCGAAGACCTCTGATGCGTTGAACCACAGTCCAGGTAGTTCATAGCGGGGGCCGGAGGATGGGGCATCGAACCGATACCCACCGGCCTCTCGGTCCCAGACGATGGGCGCATTAAAACGTTCACGCAGATATTCTAGGTCGCGTTTGAAGGTGGCCAGCGACACCTCCAACTCGTCCAGAAAGACTTGAACCGGCACCACCCTGCGCTCATTGAGCAAGCGGTCGATGTGGTAGAAGCGCTCTGTCCGGTCCATATATTCTGTCCATGATAAACCGCAGAGAATACTACTTTCGAATTACTGCGGCGGTCACGAGTGGAGTACAAGAACTAAACCCCATCTCGCAACGAGTGTGAGTCGGTTCGGATGGGGTTTATCTACGGCATCGTACTTTTGAACGAAGGTCAGGTTCCTAGCATTGTTCGCCAACACCGCATGATTTCTGAGCGGTCTGTGGGATGTTCTTCTTCTTGTCTACAACCACGGATTCACCCATTACCACCGGGAGTTGGTCAGGGTAGTCGTAGCCAGTACCTTTGTTATGGTCAATGATTGCGCCAATGCCGCCGCCGAAAATAATATTGCCAAACATTGACCCAGCTGCACGGGAAATGGCCTTCAGAAGACCATCAGGCATGCCTTCTTGCTTGCAGGTGACCTCCAAGTCCTCATTGGACTTTCTGACCGTCACGTTGGCGGGTGCTTTGCTGTCCCAACTACCTTTGTCGTTCTTGAGTTCGCATTTTGGTTCAACGGGCTGACCTTGATACGTTGCTGTCAACGAAAGGGATTGCCCCTCGCTCTGTGTCAGGGTGGAGCACCCCACAGAACTGAGCATGGCGAGGCAAGAAACTGCGAGCAGACTGGTTTTCATCAAGGTATCTCGGTGAGGGTAAGGAAAATGGGGAAACATACGGACTTTTGTCTCGGCCACTTGATGCATACGTGCTTTTTAGAATGGTTAGAGAGTTTTGATGGAGATAGTTAATCAGGCTATGCATTATGGTTCTATACAAACCAATCGCCTATGACATTTAGCACACGAAATCAATTTTAGTGAACGCCCGGAGAGTTTGTTTGAGTTGCCCTCGTCAGAATCAGAGGAGCATGCCGGCTTTCCGATAGAGGTGGGTCAGCGTCTCGCGCATATCCTTGTGCAGGTAGGTCCATCCCTGGTCGGCAATTTCGTCGGGGATGCCGAACAGCGCTTCTGCCACGCCGCCCGCAATCGCGGCGACCGTGTCGCTGTCGCCCCCTATGGATATCGCGTTGCGAATGGCATCCTCGAAGTTGGCCGCAGTCAGCACACAAACCAATGCCTGCGGCACTGTCTCCTGGCAGGTCTCGTTGAAGCGGTAGGTGGGTCGGATGTCGTCCGGGGTGCGCTCCAGGTCGTAGCCAAAGCGTTCGGTGATGGCAACCTTGATGTTCTGGGGCGTTACCCGTTGGCGGGCCAAGAAGATGGCCAGCGCAGTGGCCTCGGCACCCTTCAGGCCCTCGGGATGGTTGTGCGTTACCTCTGTTACCCGTTTGGACAGGACAGACACATCTTCGACGGAGGTGGCTAGCAGTCCGACCGGCGACACGCGCATTGCAGCGCCATTGCCGAAGCTGTTGTACGGTTCAAGGCTGGGCGACTGCAGCCAGCGGGCAAACATGCCACCCCAACCACCGTTGTCCCAGTATCGCAAACCCCAGTCCTTCAGTGCTTCGCCGGCATGGCGCTCATTCACCAATGCGTCGGCCACGGCGACTGTACACACGGTGTCGTCGGTAAAAAACGCTTTTGGATGAAAGAGCGGACCGAAATCTTTGTGCCGGACGTTGTTCCACTCGTAGACCGACCCGACGATGTCTCCAATGACTGCACCCAGCATGGTGGGGTCTCCTTCAGTTTCGGTTGATGCGTTGCGTGCGGTGGCCTACGGTCACGACAGCCCCGGTGGTGTCGATGACTGCGTAGATATCGAGTGCAGGCTCGAGGCGGCTGTAGCATTCGGACCCTAGCGTCTTACGCAGGCGTTGGCGGCTTCTCTGGGTCAGATAGACTAAACGGGCTCCGCGCTTGTCGTATTCGTGAGCGCCATAGTGCATCAGCAGCGGTAGGATGTACTCGGGGATGCCTCGCTGCTGCAGGCGGCGGGCGGCATGGTTGGTGATGGGCATATCGGACATGATGGGCCTCCACTCGGTTGGTCAACGTAATGCCATTTTGACGAGGGTAGTAGCTCACCACGTGATACTGCCAATGCACCTGTTTCTTTTTGTTCATGGAGATGGAATGAGGACAAACCTACAAGTACCCTTTGCTGAGAAAGATGATGCCAAGCAGCTTGGAGCGCGCTGGGACCCAAAAGGTCGCCTCTGGTACGTCAAGGACGTAACTGACCTGGCGCCGTTTGCGCAATGGCTAACGACCTCCGAGCAAAAGTCCAAGTCTACTTCTGAGGCAAAACCTGCAGTACATGCGCGCGCATCATCGTCCTCAGTTCAAAATACGGGGCCTCAGTTTTTCGTATTGGAATGCGATTGCCTTCCGTGGGTCGGGTGCGCAAAGTGCCAGGAAGTGGTGAAGGAAAAGGCCTGGGGGGTGTGAAGCTAGTCTCGCCAGTGTGAGTTGGCTAATAGTGCGTTAGCATGCCCAGGTGCGGCCCAATAGACCCTAGCAGCCCCTATCAGAAACTCCTGCGGCCCCCTATGCCAGGGCGACAAGCGTAGGATTTTTTCGGCCTCGCCTACCGCAATCTGTCCCTGATTCCAGCGTGATTGCTGAAACTACACCATCCGCACCTTCGTCGTCGGCGTTCGTGATTGCACATCAAGACGTCCTGCGCAAAATCGAGTGGTTGAATGGAATTATTCATCAAGCGTTACTGGAGTTGTCGCTGCTTCTTATGCGCCCACTGAGGATGTACAGAATAATTGTGTATGGTGGAGCAACTAGTAGAAGACGAAACGGTTCGGCTAGCATAGTAATTATAATTAAAGATGAAATCGTAAAAATAGCGATATTTATTGGTTTGCTTTTTTCCGTTGCGATTAAAAATAAAAATGCTGGGAGGGAGCACAAGCTCAGCATGAAAATATACTGAATAGAAAGGCGATTGTTCGTGAAGCCTTCGTGGGCAACCCCATAGTCGAACCTTATCTCAGTTATTAAAATTCCTGCCGCTAAGAATAGAGCAAGAAATATGTATTTAAAGACAGTATTTATTAGCAGCCTGATGTTCGACACGAGAGTTTCCGATTTTTTGATTTTTGCCAGGGTTTGTGCTTATTCTTTCTGATACAGAAGGTGCGGTTCCATGTCGTGACGATTCCTGCCTCGATGGCCGTGCTTGTCCAGTAGACCAGCTTTGTAGCATCTTTTTTCGTTCGGTTCCATCGCCCGAATTGGATAATTGTTAAAGCATTCAATTTTTCAGATTTCAATGCTTAGAGTGCGAAGTGTATGTGTTCATTTTGATGCGTTCGGCCTTTACATGGCTAATTAATACCGCCTGATGTTGCCTATTGTCGTAGCTCTCCCTGTGAGCCGGGCGTAGACCATCATTACTTCTGGTGACCGCTCGCTATACCTGGCTCCAGGTCACAAAAGGATGAACAAGGTGAATACGATGAATAAGCCTGACGCCATCGAGCAACTGGCGCGCGAGTTGGAACTGCATCCCGACTACAAGGTGCTACGCCGTCTGCAGCCCCAGCGGAGTTTTGCTGGCTGGGACGGAGAAGAGGATGTGTTGCAGGTTGTCGTTGTGGATACAGAGACCACCGGCTTGAATGCCGACAAGGACGAAATCATCGAGATTGGGCTTGTGGTGGTGGCGGTCGGTGCGACATCCGGCCAGGCTTTCGAGGTGCTGGACAGCTATGGCGCGCTGGAGGAGCCCAGCGGCCCGATTCCTCCAGAGACAACCCTGGTGCATGGGATTACTGACGAGATGGTCGTCGGCCAGCGCTTCGACGACCTGCGCGTGCAGGCGATGCTCAAGAACGTGGGCCTAGTCATTGCCCACAACGCCGGATTCGACCGACGCTTTCTGGAGAGACGGCTGCCAGTTTTTGGCGAGTTACCGTGGGCGTGCTCGGTGAACGAGGTTGCCTGGTCTGAGGAAGGCTTCGGTTCGCAGAAGCTCGACTACCTTCTGATGCAGTGCGGCTTCTTCCACGAGGCGCATCGGGCCTAGGCCGACTGTCTGGCCTTGTTAGATGTGTTGCAGCGACCACTGGCGAAGGCCAGCGGAGTGGCGATGACACAACTCCTTCGCGCTGCAAACCAGAAGCGCTATCGCATCTGGGCGGTGAACTCACCGTTCGAGGTGAAGGATGCCTTGAAGGCCGTTGGCTACCGCTGGGATGCGACCTTACGCTGCTGGAATCTCGAGACCAGTGAGGTCGCTCTGGAAGAGGAGCTCCAGCGGCTGAAGCTGGTTGCTTATCTGAAGCGTCCTGCAAAGATAGAGGTTGAGTTACTTGATTCGCATGTACGGTTCAGTGACCGGTCCGGAGTCCGTGAAGAGCGTGTGATTTGAAACAGAACTGATTCAGGAGGCGGCCATGTGGTCGCCTCATTTTCTAACGGTCGGGATTTTCGTGCAGACAGGCGTTCTCACCGCAATAGGGTGGGATTGGGCCAAAAAACTAAGCAGATATCCGGGCTACAAGAACGCTTCAGCGACCGACAACAAAGTGCTAGCAAGATATTTTTGCTGTCGCACGTGGGGTCAGTTCCCACTATTCTCCTGCTCGTCGTAAGGCCATCGTTCGAGCCCAACTTCTGGCATATTTTCCCACTCTGTGTCGATGGGGTAGTTAGACGCAACACTGACGTCTTCATCCTTCCCCGCTGACGAAGTTTCAAAATCGGGAGCAGACTGCTCATACAGCAATTCAGGGTTGATGTCGGCGCCCCCCGGCCAACAAATCGTTCCGTTGACGATAAACACTTTGCGAAACATCGTGACTCTGCGGAGAGGTGTAAACACAGTGCCGTTTCGTGCCAGTAGCTTGGCCATGGAGAAGCGGCGAACTTCTCCGTTTTCAAAAGTGAGTCGCAGCACAAAGCCCGGCAATGGTTCGACGGCGATTACTTCCAATAGCGGCTTCGATGTAGGCGGCTCCACTTGGACCAGCAGTGCCTTCGGGGTAGGGAGGAGTGCTACCGTTTCGCCATTCTCATTCGTGAATTCAACGAGTACTGTATTGCCGTCCAGTTCCTCGACAATAGTGCCACTTGGCAAGTCCTGCCGCAGGCGAACGACTGTTGAGGGGCGCATTGAAGTTGAGTCGGACAGGGCTGGCATCGGAATGAGTTGGAGATGAGCATCAATAGTGTTTGAGAATACGCCTAAAGCCTGTTCGTTGCTGGTCGCCGGTTCGCTATGGAAGCTCAGTAAAGTTCGGCAGCAAACCTGGGCCCCGCGGTGGCAAATCGTTCGGCAGTGAGCGGTGCGTCCGGGAAACGCTGCCGGTACCGCTCTCCCTTCACCTCGTAGTCAATACCAAAACAGTCTGCACCGAGAAGCTTCACCTGTGCAGTTAACTGCGAGCGGGTCTCTTCGAGGAACTGCTCCTCCATCCCGGCGGGCAGCACGGGCAGCGCCGCCCAGTCGGCTTCCTCGACCCAGCCCATGCGTCCGATGCCCCCGATGTAGCGAATTCGCTTTGGCTGCAGGCGGAAGAACATGAAGTCCAGTGCGAGCAAGTCTTCGGTCTTGGGTAGGTAACGCAGGTAACGCGCCCTCAAGGCCTCGTCCGGCTCGAAGCGCTCGGCATTGGCCACCAGCGTCAGTCGTGCGTTGTCCTGCACGTCTTCGGTACCCGGTTGCAAGACGGACAGACTCACAAGCGGGTTAGCAAGGATGTTTTTGGTGTGTTCTGCCAGCGCGCTGACGCACAACACCGGGTTGTGGGCGGCATCAAGTGCATAAGGCACAGCGGTGGCGAAGGGGTAGCCCGGCAGCTGGCTGGAGTGGGTCGCCAGGGTTCCGTAGCTACAGGTGTGCAGTAGGGTAAGGGCAGGTTCGGGGGAGAGTTTCATGCGGCGTTATTCGATGAGGCTGCTATCAGGAGACCGCTGACGGATGGACGCCGGGGCGGTAACCGTTTTTCAGTGCGGCAACCGTGCTTGCAGGGGTCATCACTCGGAAGTCGCCGATGAGTGTTTGCAGGCTCTTTCGCGCTTCGTACCCCGAAAAAGACCAAGCGTATGCGCTGCCGCCGAGCAGCAGGTAGAAGACGCCGTTCGCAACGCTCTTGATGATAATACCGCTCGGAAGTGAGGCAATCTGGCCAGCGCACACCACCTTTCGATTCTCGTTGGTTCGCTCACGCTTGAGGGTTGCATCGACGTCTCCAGCCTTCGCGCCAGTCTCGGGCCATGCAGCGAGGAAGGACTTGTATTGGTCCCGTCGGCACTCAGCGCAAGGGCGGTGTCCTGCCGCCAACGCTGTCGCTTCATCGAGGAAAAATAGCTCGGTGTACTGTCGCTGCGCACTGAATTTTGACCACCCGTGTGCGTTGAATTT
>TARA_R110001583_G_scaffold100293_3_pt1 | contig 95463 bp, 83 predicted proteins | sample TARA_R110001583 | Tara Oceans TARA_R110001583 (sample SAMEA4398432) | marine metagenome | biome: Polar Biome; feature: [MES] marine water layer (ENVO:01000295) within the mesopelagic zone...; material: water (ENVO:00002006), including particulate matter (ENVO:01000060) such... | reverse complement strand
GCCCGGCGCGTTGCCGACCATCCTGTCGGGGTTCCGCATTTCATCCTCGATCGCGATTATCCTTTTGATTGCGGCGGAAATGATTGGCGCGCAATACGGGATCGGGGCGCTTATTCTGGCCGCCGGGAACCTGTATCAGACCGATCAACTGATTGCCGGTGTGGTGGTTTTATCGCTTTTGGGGCTGTGTGTTTCGTGGTTGCTGGGGCGGCTGGATCGCTGGTTGCTGGGCTGGCGATAGGGCGGATGCCCCACACGGAATTTCGCATATGAATTGTACAAGGCCGGGAAAAGTTCCCGGCCTTTTTGTTGACGATGTTATTGCAGCTTAGCGATGTTCCTGCCGAAACCGGGCGGGGGACATGTTTGCCTTTTTGGCGAAAAAGCGCGAGAAGTAACCGGCATCGCGAAAGCCGAGGTCGTCGGCGATTTGTTGAACGGCGATATCGGTATAGATCAGGGTTCTTTTGGCTTCCAGGATCAGGCGATTATGCAATACCTCGATTGCGGTCATGCCATAGATATCCTTGGCGATACGGTTAAGCTGGGTCGTGGTGATGCCGATTTCACGGGCATAGAATTCAAGCGGTTTGTGCTGTTTGTAAAAGGTTTCGATCAGGGATTGGAATTTGCGGAACTTGGCGGATTTTTGTTCCTTGCGGCTAAGGCGTGCCGGATCATCGGACGGAATATGGCGCCCGATACCCAGCAGCAATAACCCCAATATATTGCGCAGCGCATAAAGCCGCCCGGTATGGTGGCTGTAATATTCCGTGACCAATTGCCGGATCAGGAAATCGGTCGGGCTGGGATCGGTGGCGGTGCCCGATACATCCACACATTGCGGGCGGTCAAGCCGGGCCAGAAGTTTTGGTGCTGGGGACAGGATTTCTTGCAAGTGGTGATCGGTTAGCGAGATCACCCAGCCATCGATATCAGAACTGAAGCGGAAACCATGCACGGTGCCGGGTGGCAGGGTTAGCAATTGACCGACCTGCATGGAAAATTGCCGATCATCAAATTCGATCCCGGCATGCCCATGGGTGATATACAGCAACTGAAACAGATTGGCATGGCGGTGCGGCTGAATATGCAGATCATGTAGTTTGGATCGCGACGGGATGCTTTCGAGATGAAAGAATTCCGGTTCGGAAATGGCAAGCTGTTCGGTGGGGCCGAGCATGGAATTACCGGTTTCGCCGTAAAGCTTGTAAACCGGGATGCTGTTGCGGGGTGCGACCATGGGTATCTGTTGCTGTTTCAAAGGGGCTTTAGTCTAGCGGGTTTTGCGCCGGACCAAAAGAAAAGCCCGCCATCAGATAACCGGGGCGGGCTTTTCGCAAAAGATATGGCGGGCTTGCTATCCGCCCAATAGGGTTGGCACAAACAATGTCAGCGCCGGGATAAAGATCAAAATCAGGATGCGGACGATCTCGGCGGCGAAGAAGGGCATGACACCACGGAAGGTCTGGCTCATGGGAACACCTTCGGCAAGCGCGTTGATGATGAACACATTTAACCCGACGGGCGGTGTTATCAGCCCCAGTTCGACGACAATCAGGGCAAGGATGCCAAACCAGATTTTAAGATCTTCAGCCCCCATGCCATAGGCCGCCGTCGCCGCCGTGGCCCAATCGCCACCATTGATATCAACCAAGGCCGGCCAGAAGAACGGGATGACAACCACGATCATCGACAGGCTTTCCATGAAGCAGCCCAGAACAATCAGGGCCAGCAACATCAGAACCATGATCAGCCAAGGGTCAAACCCGCTTGTCGCAGCGGCTTCGGCCATGAAGGCCGGAAGGTTGGCACGGCTGAAGAATCCTTTGAGGACTTCGGCCCCCAGCAGGATGAAAAAGATCATCGAGGTGGTAACAGCGGTATCACGCAGTGATTGTTTTAAGCCACCAAAGGTCAGGCCGCCCTTGCCCTTTAGGCGCATGTAAGCGCCGTAAACCAGAATGGCAAAAACGCCAACACCGGCCGCAGGGGTTGGGGTAAACAAACCCGCCCCAAGGCCAAGAATGATCGATCCAAAGATCACCATGACCGGGATCAGGCGCAACAAGGCTTCGCGGCGTTCGGCGGGTGCCATCGGTTCGGGAAGCGGGGCCAAACTTGGGTTTATGCGGACCTGAATGGCAATCACGCCCATAAAGAATGCAACGGCAAGCAAACCGGGAATGATTGCGGCCTGAAACATCTGAATGATCGATGCCTCGACCGTGACGGCATAGATTACCAAGGCAACCGATGGCGGGATCAGAATGCCAAGCGTACCGCCTGCGGCTAGCGTGCCGGTGGCAAGACGTGGTGAATAATTCAGACGGCGCAATTCCGGCAGGGCGACCTTGCCCATTGTCGATGCCGTGGCAAGCGATGATCCGCAAACCGCACCAAAACCGGCGCAGGCGCCAATGGCGGCCATGGCAACACCGCCGCGGAACCGGCCCAGAATGGCGTTGACGCCCTGAAACAGATCGCGTGACAGATTGGCCTGACTGGCGAGATAGCCCATCAGCACGAACAGTGGCACGACCGAGAGTTCGTAGTTTGAAACAATCCCGTAAAACAGGGATTTGAACTGTTGCATATAGGGTTCAAAGCGCAGGAACGGGAAAAACAAACTAAGGATATAGTTACCGCCAATCCCGACGCCGATCATGGCAAGACCGACAGGAACACGCAGGGCAAGCACAAAGAACAGCAGCCCAAGGCCGCCAAGACCGATTAATTCACGTTCAGACATTGGCCTCGGCCTCGCTTTCGAAAATCTGACTTGCGGCAATCAGCGCCCACAGGAACATCGATACGATGCCTGGCAGATAGAACGGCCAGACCGGCCAGCCCAAAATTGCCGACAGGGTATTGTCGCTGCGGACTTCGATCATGCCATTGATCATCATGTAACCCATGAAAAAGGCCAGAAGCGTCATCAGGAGGCCCGAGGAGATATCAACGCCACGTGCGAACCAATTGGGAAACATTTTGATAAAGACATCAACGGCAACATGGCCGTGACGCGATTGACAATAAGGGAAAAACATCAGGGCCGCGGCACTGACAGTCATACTGACAAAGTCTTCATAGCCGATGATGGCGGGGAAATTGGCGTCCATCAGGCGGGCAATTTTATCCAGTCCGAACGCGGTGACATTGACGATGGTCACAACGGCGATCAGCAAGGCCAGAAAGCCGCCAGCAACGGCAAACCAGGATGCGGCCTTATTCAGCACGTTTTTCATGTGTCATACAATCTTGCGGAGAAGCGGGCTTACGATAAAACGGGGTCACGTAACGTGATGATACGTAACCCCGCAAGATTTTCCAGTAACTTGGAAATTACTGTGCTGTATGGGCGAGAACGGCGGCTTTGGCCTTGGCAACCAGAGCAGCACCATCAATACCGTTCGACTTTGCTTCTTCGATCCAGCGATCGGTCACGGATGCGGATGCATCGTCGAAGGTTGCTTTTTGCGCCGGGGTCAGTTTGATAACCTGACCTTTGCCATCGTTGATCATTTTCTTGCCGACTTCTTCGACATCATTGAAAACGTCACCGATATGACCTGCGAAATCGCGACCTGAATTGCGGTCGATGATTTCTTTGAGATCATCTGGCAGGCTTTCGTAACGGTCCTTGTTCATGGCGAACAGGAAGACCGAGGTGCCAAAGCGCGAATTAACGCCTTCGCCTTCGACCGAGTAGGAAACCAGTTCAGCCAGTTTCAGCGGTGGAACGACTTCGAATGGCACGAGGCCACCGTCAACAACACCCAGCGACATTGCCTGTGGCAGGGCCGGGACGGGCATGCCGACCGGTTCTGCGCCCCAGGATTCAATCACCCAGGAACCGGTACGGGTCGGGGTGCGCAGTTTAAGGCCCTTGACGTCGGCAACGGTGCGGACTTCTTTTTCCGTCAGGTGGATGGCCTGACCGGCATGGACGTGAACGGCCAGCGGATGGATGTCTTTAAGGTCCGGTGCCATGTCTTCCATCAGGTCCCAGATCGCGAGGTTGGTCGCGCGTGCGTCACCCAGATGCACACCCGGAAGTTCGAAAACTTCGGTATGGGGGAAGACGCCCGGGGTGTAACCCGGCAGGGTCCAGACGATATCGGCGGCCCCGTCACGGACCTGACGATACAGTTCCGGCGGTTTGCCACCGAGTGACATGGATGGGAAAATCTCGAACTTGATGCGTCCGTTTGATTCTTCTTCGATCTTCTTTGCCCACGGTTCGATCATTTTCGACTGGGCCGGTGCTTTTGGGCCCAGGAAATGATGGATCGTTAGCGTAACTTCCTGCGCCTGTGCGCCGAACGACACCATGGTCGCAACAGCGGCACCTGCCAGCAGCTTGGTGATGTTTTTCATTCTTCCTCCTTTGAGCGTCCCCGACGTCGCCAAACGCCATCAAACGTCTCAGCCATGATGCGCTTTTTATCTGCGAAGTTTTCCAGCAGTTTATTTTTGTTGTTTTTATTCTTCTTTTTGTCGACATGTTTGCCATTTACGCACAACATTCATGCCAATTTGTAAACAATCTAATCTTCCCTGCATGGTTATGTATAATGATATTGGCGCTCATTTGCATAACCATATGATTATGTATTGTGACGGGAATGGGCCGCATGATGCAGGGCGGCTTCTTCGCGGACCGCATTGATCAGCATTTCAACCGGTGGTGAGATCGGGCTGTCAATCCGGGTGGTCAGGCCAACCGGGCCAAAGGTATCACTGGTATCAATCGGCAGTTCCACCAGATGGCCCTCGGCGATGTCGGATGCAACCGCCCCATTGGAAATGATCCAGATGGCATCGGTTTCGCGGGTAAAGGCGCGTCCAAACGATGTTGAAACCGTTTCAATCCGATCGGGCAGGGCGCCGATGCCATGCGCAATCAGCATTTTATCGACTGTCTGGTGAATGATTGCGTGTTTGGGCGGCACCAGAACCGTAAATTCGCGAATGCGTGTGATGTCTGGGTTTTTATCGGCCAAAAGCGGATGGCCCGGACGGGCGACCAGTGAAATATGTTCCGAATACAGATGAATAAAGGATAGCCCCGACATTTGATCGGGTTCGGCAAGGCGCCCGACCACCAGATCAAGTTCGCCAACGCGCAATTGCCCCATCAACATGACATTGGGTCCGGCAACTACCTTGACCGTTGTATCGGGGCTGAGTGCCTTGAAGCGGCGGATGGCGCTTGGCATGACACTGGCGGCAACGGTTGGCAGAACGCCAAGGTTAATCGATAGCCCGCCCTGCATCCTGACCTGACTGATGCTGTCGATACCCTGACGCAGGGCAGTGACGCTGGCCCCGGCATAGCGCAGGAATACCTTGCCAAAATCGGTCAGGGTGACACCACGCTTGGACCTGTCAAACAGGCGAGCATCAAGATGTTCTTCAAGCTCGCGGATGGTTTTGGAAACAGCAGGCTGGGTGATGGATAATGTATCGGCGGCCTTGACGACACTGCGTTGGCGCGCGACTTCGAGAAAGCATGTCAAATGGCGGAATTTAATGCGGTGGTCGAGCATGTTTTCCATTTCCGAATTCAAATTTCATGTGTTTTCATAATTATATGGTTATGCAATTAACGCAAATCCTCATTTTACATAACCAAACCCGCCTGTCAGATTGGGGCGACACATCAGGGTGGAAATGACATGAGTTTATACGTTGCCCCGATCAACGGGACACATATCCATTATACCCAAAGCGGCCCGAAAGACGGACCTGCTTTGGTGTTTTCAAATTCGCTGGGGACCGACCAACGCATCTGGGATGATGTCGTTGTGGCGTTTTCAGATCGGTTCAACGTTATAACCTATGACAAACGCGGCCACGGTTTATCGGGTATTGGGACTGTCGAGTATAATATCGACCTGCATGCCAATGATCTGATCGGGCTGCTTGATTATCTGGGTGTTGATAATGTGATCCTTTGCGGATTGTCGGTCGGTGGGCTGATTGCGCAAAAGGTGGCGTCGCTTGTACCAGGCCGCGTGCGTGCGATGATCCTGTGTGATACCGCGCCAAAACTTGGCGATGCGGATGGCTGGAACACGCGGATCGACGCGATTAAAAAGGACGGTATTGCGCCGCTTGGCGATGCGATTATCGAACGCTGGCTGTCACCGACCTATCGCGCCGAACGCCCGCTTGAAACCGCGATGTATCGCGACATGCTGGTGCGCACGACCGTTGATGGCTATGTCGGGACATGTGTGGCCCTGCGCGATGGTGATCTGCGTGACGCGGCGACCAAAATTGCGGTTCCGGTTCTGTGCATTTGCGGATCGGACGATCTGGCAACCCCGCCCGATGTGGTCCGCGCCATGGCCGGGATGATCCCCGGTGCGACATTTGAACTTATTGACGGGGTCGGGCATTTACCATGCCTTGAAACCCCGGAATTGCTTTCCCGGTTGATCGACCGATTTATCAAGGAGAATAACCTTGTCTGAGAACCGGTATGAAGTTGGTATGAAAACCCGCCGTTCTGTTTTAGGCGATGCCCATGTGGATCGTGCATCGGCAAATGTGACGGAAATCGACGCCGATTTTCAGCGTTACATCACCGAAAATGTCTGGAACGGTGTCTGGACCAGTGATGCGTTCACCAAGCGCGAACGCAGTATCGTGACCATTGCCCTTTTGGCCGGGCTTGGTCATGAAGAAGAATTGGCGATGCATATCCGTGCAACGCTTAATACCGGGGCGACGCGCGATGATATTCGTGAAACCCTGATGCATGTTGCGGTTTATGCCGGTGTTCCCACCGCCAATACGGCATTCCGCATTGCCAAGCAAACCTATGCCGATATCGACGAAGCTGCCAAGGGAGAGTAAACGCCATGTCCACTTTTAAACCGCGTGACTGGGGTTCCCACGCCCCGTTTATCGCACCCGGTTACAAATCCACCCTTTTGCGCGGACCGTCGCGGCCGCCACTTGCGATCAAGTCGGGCCTGACCGAGGGGACAGGGCCGCGTTTTGCCCCGGCATCGGTGCGCAAGCTTGATTTCGATCTGACCAAAAACGGCGTCACCAATGGCGAGCCGCTTGGCGAACGTATTGTTGTGCATGGCAAGGTCATGGATACCGATGGCCGCCCGCAGCCCAATATCCTTGTCGAAGTCTGGCAGGCCAATGCAGCGGGGCGATATGTTCATAAGGTCGATCAGCATAATGCGCCGCTTGATCCGAACTTTCGCGGGTCGGGCCGTTGCATGACCGATGCAGACGGCAATTACATGTTTTATACGATCAAGCCGGGTGCCTATCCCTGGGGCAACCATTTCAATGCATGGCGTCCGAACCACATTCATCTGTCGCTGTTTGGGCCGGGCTTTGCCACGCGCCTTGTGACCCAGATGTATTTTCCGGGTGATCCGTTGCTTGAACTTGATCCGATCTTTTTGGAAACGCAGGACCCGGTCGCACGCGAACGGTTGATTTCAAAGTTTTCGATCGAAAAAACCGAGGAAGGCTTTGCCCTTGGTTATCAGTTCGACATCGTCCTGCGTGGACGCAATGCAACCCCGATGGAGGATTAAGTCATGTCTTATGGTGAAACCCCTTCACAGACGGTTGGCCCGTATTTCGCCTATGGCTTGACGGCACAGCAATATGGTTATGATTTTACCGATGTTGTTGATCCGGTGGTAGCAGGGCCTGATGCTGATGGTGAACATATCCGCATTACCGGCCAGGTGTTTGACGGCAATAATGACCCGGTCAATGACGCGATGATCGAAATCTGGCAGGCCGATGCCAATGGGACCTATGCCGAAAATCCGGTTGATGTTGCATCAACGGGGTTCCGCGGCCTTGGCCGTTGCGGAACCGGCACCGATGCGCAGAACCGGTTTTATTTTGATACCGTGAAACCGGGCGTGGTGGCCGATGGTACCGCCCCGTTTGTCAATGTCATCGTGTTCATGCGCGGTATGCTGGTGCATGCGTTTACGCGCTTTTACTTTGCCGACGAGGCGGAATTGAACGCCCGCGATGACATCCTTCAATCTGTTCCCGCAGACCGCCGCGATACCTTGATCGCCAAGCGTGTCGAAACCCGTACCGGGGTTGAATACCGGATCGACATTCATATGCAGGGGGATGCGGAAACCGTGTTCTTCGACGTCTAGGTCGGTTCGGTCTGGATGGCTGCGTCCGCTGCTTTGGGGAAAGCCGGTGGTCGCAGCCACCCAAACATATTCCCGCATAATCCGGCTGAAATACGCCGCGTTTCTATTGTTTTGGTTACCACAGGAGTTTTACCGTGGTCGCACGCTTCATGGCGCTTAAAGACGCCGTTTCATCCTGCATCAAGGATGGCGATACCGTCTCGATGGAAGGTTTTACCCATCTTATCCCGCATGCCGCCGGGCATGAAGTTATCCGTCAGGGGATCAAGGATCTGACCTTGATCCGGATGACGCCTGATATGATTTATGATCAGTTGATCGGGGCCGGTTGCGCCAAGAAACTGGTGTTTTCATGGGGCGGAAACCCCGGTGTTGGATCATTGCATCGTCTGCGCGAAGCCATTCAGGATGGTTGGCCGCACAAGCTTGAAATCGAAGAACACAGCCATGCGGCGATGGCCAATGCCTATGACGCGGGAGCGGCCGGTTTGCCCTGTGCGGTGTTTAAGGGATACCGCGGGGCGGAATTGCCGCGTGTGAACAAGAATATCAAATTCATCGAATGCCCGTTTACCGGTGAACGTCTGGCGGCGGTGCCGGCCATTCGCCCGGATGTGACGGTTGTTCATGCCCAGAAAGCCAATAAAAAGGGTGATGTCTTGTTTGAAGGCATTGTTGGCGTTCAGAAAGAAGCCGTTCTGGCCGCGAAAAAATCGATCATCACAGTTGAAGAGATCGTCGATAACTTTGATGACGTTCCTTATAACGCTGTCATGCTGCCAAATTGGGCCGTGACCGCGATTGTCGAGGTGCCCGGCGGCGCACATCCGTCCTATGCGCAGGGTTATTACAAACGTGACAACGCGTTTTACAAGGCGTGGGACACAATTGCCAAGGATCGCGACAGCTTTAGCGCATGGATCAACGAGCATGTCATGAATGGCGGCCCCGAAGATTTCGCTGCCAAACGCGATGCGAACAAAGGGTAAGCGGAGGAAAAACCATGGTTGATTATACACCTACCGAAATGATGACGGTTTCTGCCTCTCGTGCGCTTAAAAACGACGATGTGTGTTTTGTTGGCATCGGTATGCCATCGGCGGCGTGCAACCTTGCACGATTGACCCATGCGCCGGAACTGACATTGATTTATGAAAGCGGCACAATCGGCACCAAGCCCGATGTCTTGCCCTTGTCAATTGGCGATGGCGAGCTTTGCGAAACGGCGGTGAACACCGTGCCGGTGCCGGAAATGTTCCGGTATTGGTTGCAGGGTGGCAAGATTTCGGTTGGCTTCCTTGGCGCGGCACAGCTTGATAAATACGGCAATATCAACACCACCGTGATCGGTGATTATGATAATCCCAAGGTCCGCCTGCCGGGCGGCGGCGGGGCGCCGGAAATTGCCACGAGTTGCGGCGAAGTGTTTCTGGTCATGAAACAGACCAAGCGCGGCTTTGTTGAAAAGATTGATTTCATCACCTCGCTTGGCCATGGCACGGGTGGCAATGATCGCGCGTCTTATGGTGTCGATACCAAAGGCCCGTCGCGGTTGATTACCGATCTTTGCATCATGGAACCCCATCCGGTTGGCAAACAGTTCATTGTGACGTCGATCCATCCCGGCGTGACGCGCGAAGACATTATTGCAAATACCGGCTGGACCGTTGAATTTGCAGATGAAATTGCGCAAACTCCGGTGCCCGATGCGAACGAGCTTCAGATCCTGCGTGATTTGCATGCCCGCACCGCCAAAGCCCATGAAGGCCAGCAATAAGGAACTTGATTATGGCTGATGCCTATATCTGTGATTATATCCGCACCCCGATTGGCCGGTTCGGCGGCAGTTTGTCGTCGGTCCGTGCCGACGATCTTGGTGCGATCCCGCTTAAAGCATTGATGGATCGTAATCCGAATGTTGATTTCGGTGATGTCGATGACATTATTTTCGGCTGTGCCAATCAGGCCGGTGAAGACAATCGCAACGTTGCGCGTATGTCATCACTTTTGGCCGGATTGCCAGAACATGTGACCGGTACGACGGTTAACCGTCTGTGCGGATCGGGCATGGATGCAATCATCATGGCCGCACGTGCGATCAAATCGGGTGAAGCCGATCTGATGATTGCCGGTGGTGTTGAAAGCATGTCACGTGCGCCGTTCGTGATGCCCAAGGCAACATCGGCGTTTTCGCGCAATGCGGAAATCTATGACACCACGATTGGCTGGCGGTTTGTTAACCCGTTGATGAAGAAACAATACGGCGTGGATTCGATGCCCGAAACCGGCGAAAACGTGGCCGAGGATTTCAACATCAACCGTGCCGATCAGGATGCCTTTGCTGCGCGATCCCAAGATAAGGCGGTCGCCGCACAGGAAAACGGTATTCTGGCGGCCGAAATCATCCCGGTGACCATTCCGCAGCGCAAAGGCGATGCGATTGTTGTCGATAAGGACGAACATCCGCGTCCGGGCACCACGGCGGAAAAACTGGGTAAATTGCCAACTCCGTTCCGCGAAGGTGGTTCGGTGACGGCGGGCAATGCATCGGGGGTTAATGACGGGGCGGCGGCTTTGATCATCGCATCCGAGGCCGCGATCAAGAAATACGGCCTGACCCCGATTGCCAAGGTGGTTGGTGGTGCAACAGCAGGTGTTGCGCCGCGCATCATGGGCTTTGGCCCGGCACCGGCCAGCAAGAAATTGTTGGCGCGGCTTGGTCTTTCGACGGAGCAGCTTGACGTTATCGAACTTAACGAAGCCTTTGCATCGCAAGGTTTGGCGACGTTGCGTGATCTTGGCATTGCCGATGATGATGCGCGTGTGAACCCGAATGGCGGGGCGATTGCACTGGGCCATCCATTGGGCATGTCAGGTGCGCGCATCACCGGGACGGCAGCAATGCAGTTAAAACGTACCGGCGGTAAATACGCGCTGGCGACCATGTGCATTGGCGTTGGACAGGGCATTGCCATCGTCCTTGAAGCGGTCTGATTGATCGGTCCTGAGCTTAAAGTTGCCCCTGTGCCGTGTGATAAACGGGCAGGGGTTTCTTTTTGTTGTGTTGACCGAATGGGATGGTGGCGCGACACTGTCGCCTCTATCGATCTGTATCCAATGAATTGAAATAACACCTGTTTAAGCGGTGGACCAAACCAGATGACAATTTCGCCTTTTGATTCAAGCCTGCTTGGCAATCTGTTTGCCGATGCGGAAATTGCCGCCTTGTTTGATGATGATGCGCAGATTGCATCGATGTTGCTGTTTGAATCCGCCCTTGCATCGGCCCAAGCGCGGGCAGGCGTCATTCCCCAGGCCAGCGCCAATCGGATTGCCGATGTTTGCCGTGAATTTCGCCCTGATCCGGCGTCGCTTGCCGCCGCAACGGCAAGTGCGGGGGTGCCGGTACCGGCCTTGGTTAAGGCCTTAAAAGCCGAAATCGGCGGCGATGATGCGCGATATGTCCATTTCGGCGTTACCAGTCAGGATGTGGTTGATACCGGCTTGGTGTTGCGGTTGCGCGATGCGGTGGCGGTGTTGCGCCGACGCAGTCGTAAATTGATCAAATCCCTGATCAAACAGGCCGAACAGCACCGGGCAACGGTTATGATCGGACGCACGCGATCCCAACAGGCGGTGCCGACGACATTTGGCCTTAAGGCAGCCGGGTGGCTGGCACCTTTGGTGCGGATTGATCATCGGATTGATACCTTGTGTCCCGGTTTGTTTCGGTTGTCCTTTGGCGGGGCGGCGGGGACGCTGGCATCCATCGGGGCCAAGGCGTTTGAGGTTGAAAGCAATCTGACCGATGAACTTGAACTTGAACCCACCGATATGCCATGGCACAGCCAGCGCGATGTTTTGGTGGATTTTGCCGCGCAATTAACCGCATTGACCGGCGCGTTGGGCAAGATGGGGCAAGACCTTGTTTTGCTGGCACAGTCGGAAATCGCCGAAGTTCAGCCGGGCAAGGGCGGCGGATCATCGACCATGCCGCATAAATCAAATCCGGTTCAGGCGGAAATGCTGGTGACGCTGGCGCGGTTTAATGCCGGGCAGCTTGGCACAATCGCGCAAAGCCAAATCCACGAACATGAACGCAGCGGGTCAAGCTGGCTTTTGGAATGGCTGATATTGCCGCAAATGATCATGGCCGCGGGGGCGGCATTGGCGCAGGCGTTGGATATGGTGCCGGATTTGAAAATTAATGCCGACCGCATGAAAGAAAATCTGGAATTGTCACATGGCGCGATGCTGGCCGAGGCGGCGACATTTACACTTGCCGATCATGTCGGACGTGATGCGGCGGACAAGCTGGTTAAGGACGGGCTTGCGCAATCGGCAGCCCATAACAGCAATCTGTTTGATGAATTGCCCAAATTGACCGATGTTGCGGTGGATTGGGCCCGTTTGCGCGATCCGGCGAATTATGTCGGCCAGGCGGATGCCTATGTCGAACGGGTTGTGACGAATGCGCGACGTGCCCTTAAGGAAAACTGAAAGTACCTTGCCCCAACGAGGGCAAGATACCAATCCGCCGTTTTAAAATCGGGTGTCAGGTGATTGGGCGCAGCCGTTTTTCAACCGCGTAATTGTGAATGGCAATCCCGGCGACTTCGAAGTCGCGGCGTTCGACAACCTTGAACCCCTGTTTGACCAAAAACCGTTTGGCAAGTTCGCTGGCCTCGGAATAAAGCTTGGCGATATTGCGTTCTTGGGCGGTATTTTCAATGGCGTCATACAGTTCTGCAACCGCACCGGTGCCTGAAATTTCGGGGATGGCATACAGGAAATGGATATGCCCGTCCGGTTCCAGATCACAGAATGCCAGGGGGCAATCATTTTCATCGGTCGCAATCAGGCAGATACGGCCATCATTCATCATGGTGGCAAAGCGGTCTGTGCCGGGGATCAGAGCCGTCCAGACCCGGACCTGATCGGGATTATAGACGCGGCTGCCGATTTCGGTGACGGCGCGGGCATAGATATCGCGCATGGCAGCGATATCATCGCTGCGGAACGGGCGGATGGTAATCACAATTGCGGTCCCCATGCAGCATCAAAGAATTGCACTTCAAGGGTGGTCGCCTTGCGGAAATAGGACTGGCACATTGTGCGCGCATCATCGCTCAGTTGCGGTCCGATTTGATCAAGCTGGTGGTTCAGAAACGCGACGACGCTTTCGAAATAGGGGCCGGTATGCAGATCAAGCCATTCCGCATACCAAAAGTCATCGGGACGGGTATCGATCATATCGCTGACGCGGCTGGCCCAGCCAAGATAGGTTCCCTCGGCAACGGCAAGAACCGCCAGCATATTGGCGTATTCGTTGCTTTCCATCGCGACGCGCATCAGTTCCTTGAATGCCGCGGTTACCGGCCAGTCTGGCTGTTCGGTTCGTTCCTGCGTGCTGACCGACAGCGCATCAAGCGAACGTTCAAAATAGGTATTTTCAGGCCCGGTCAGAAGCGCCAGAAACTGACAGGCGGGAATGCGATCAGACAGGGCAGGGGCACGTGAAACCGCACCGGCCAAAAGGGCGACAAACCGATCAATAAAACGATGATCCTGTATCAGGTAGTTTTTCAAGTTACGGTCAGAAACCGCACCTTTGCCCCATGCATCAGTAAAGGCATGATGAGTGACCTTGTGCCAGTCATCGGCAACAGAACCTTTAAGCCAATCGGAAAACGTTCCAGACGGATTTGCCGTTTGCCATTCTGGCCAAGCGGTAACAGTCATGTGTGGACGCCCTTTTTTTAATGACCTGATCGGTTTTTTATTTGATTTTCGCGCATTGCCTAACATGGGAAAGCTACAGGAGCAACCGGGCCAAGTGACGAATTGACAATTGGCGCTGCTTTGTCTGTGGCCGGTCATTGCGATGGATCAATATTTACATGAATAAATGCGAAAATTACATTTGATGATTATAATGTAATGTTTTATTTTTAGGCATTGAGGTCTTATCAGATCATAAATTGGAGGTTCCCATGACCAATGTTGGACAGGTTGATCGTATCTTGCGTTTGGTAGCCGGGGTTGTCTTGCTTGCCCTGCCATTCGTTCTTGCCGGTGAAACCGGACCGGTTTCCGCACTTGGTGGTTTTGGCTGGTTATCGATGGTCGCGGGTGCGGTCATGTTGCTGACCGGTGCGATGCGGTTTTGCCCGATTTATCGGATTTTTGGGCTTCGGACGTGCCCGATTACCAAAAAAACCATGCTTTGATTGGGGGCTGTCATGGCGGCGTCATGACAGTTCTTTTGATATACAGCGCCTGATTTTACCATCGGTTTGCATAAATATGCGTGCCGGGAGTTGCCATCAGTCGAAGATAGTGGCATCCGTTATGTCATGATTTCGCTGAATACGCTTTGGGCGTATCAGCGGTCCCGTGACCAGAGATAACGGACCCAAAATATGAAACGCCTGAATGACGAAGTGACTGTTTCGCCGCAGATGCCGCTTGATGCCGTTTCTGAAATCGCAGATGCCGGTTTCAAAACCATCGTCTGTAACCGGCCCGATAACGAGGACCCCGGTCAGCCGTCATTTGCCGAGGTCGAGGCAAAAGCCAAAAGCCTTGGCCTTTCAGCCGTATTTATGCCGGTTGCAAGCGGTAATGTATCCGATGACGATGCCGACACATTTGCCAAAATCCTGAACGATGCCGCAAAGCCGGTTTTTGCCTATTGCCGTACCGGGACGCGATGCACGATTTTGTGGTCGCTGGCCAATGCGGGCAAATTGCCGGTTGAAGATATCGTCAATATGGCGGCCAAGGCCGGTTATGACATGGCACCGCTTGCCCCGCGCATTGCGGCACGCAGCTAGGCCTGGGTTATGGGGCCGGTCTGATGCGATTGTGTTTATGTTATCTTGTGGTGAATGATCAGCCGGTAACGGCCTGTGATAACGCGTAACACCCCTGACTAAAAAGCACTTCTGGTTTGGCCGGTTTCATGGCGAAATGGGTCAATCAGCCCCATATCCGTATGTTGGGCGATAATTTAGTTTCGGGTGCCTTTTGACCAAGCTTGACCTTCGTATCGCGATTGACGGGGATATCGATGCCCTTTGTGCGATCGAAAAAAGTTCCTTTGACATCGACCGTCTGTCGCGCCGTGCGTTTAAACGTTTTATCGGCAGTGACACCGCGCGACTGTGTGTTGCGATAAAAGCCGATGTCGTGGTCGGCTATGCGTTGGTGATTTTCCGGTGCAATGTTGCCATGGCGCGGCTTTATTCCATGGCGGTTTCGCCTGATTATCGCGGGCAAGGGATCAGTCGGGCACTTTTGACCCGTGCCGAGGAACTCAGCCTTGATTTCGGGGCGCCGATCTTGCGTCTTGAAGTTAATCCGCAGAACAAAACCGCAATTGGATTGTTCACATCGGCCGGTTATCACGAATTCGCCCTGTATCCTGATTATTATCCCGATCACTCCGACGCACTTCGCATGGAACGGGTCTTGGTGCCGCAATCGTTGCGTCGACCATCACCGATCCATTTTTATCATCAGACTTTGCCGTTCACCTGTGGTCCGGCGGCGTTGATGATGGCGATGAATGCGTTTGATCCCGAAATTGAAATGGACCGCAGCCAGGAAATTGCCCTTTGGCGTGAGGCAACAACGATTTTCATGACGTCGGGGCATGGCGGATGCGGGCCGCTTGGCCTTGGACTGGCGGCGCGCCGTCGTGGTTTTAACGTTGAAGTGTTAAGCAGTCGGGATGGACCGCTTTTTGTTGATACCGTGCGCAAGCCGCAGAACCGCAAAGTCGTTGAACTGGTACACTATGACTTTGCCGAGCAGGCCAAGACCCTTGGCGTTCAGGTAACAACCGGGCCATTTGGTATTGACGATATCGAGGAACGATCCAATCAGGGCAAAATCGCGCTGGTTCTGATCAGTCAGTACCGGATATATGGCGATAAAATCCCGCATTGGGTCGTGGTATCGGGGTTTGATGATCGTTATGTTTATGTCACCGATCCCGATATTGGCGAGGATTACGAGCCCTTTACCGGCAGTGATTGCGTATCGACCCCGATCTTGCGCCATGAATTTGATCTGATGGCGCGTTATGGCCGGGGCAAGCTTCAGGCGGCGGTCTTTATTGACAAAAGGGCCGGATAAACCGGCCCTTTGTACGTTTTATGCGGTTCTTTTTAAGACGCCGTTGGTTAAGGACGGGCGATCTTGGCCAGAAGATGGGCGATGATCCGGCGATACAAATCCATGCCCAACACCACGTCTTCGACCCCGCCATCGATATTTGGGTTGTCATTGACCTCGATAACCATCGGGCCGCGCGGGGTTTCTTTCATATCCACACCATAAAGGCCGTCCCCCATCAGACGGGCAGCGGCAAGGGCGGTGGAAACGATATCAGCCGGGGCGTCTTCGACGGCAACGGTTTCAAAGCCGCCTTCTTCGTATGATTTTCCGTCATCTTCGTGTTTGACGATCTGCCAGTGGCCGGGCGCCATGAAATAGCGGCTGGCAAAAAGCGGTTCCCCGCCAAGAACACCGATCCGCCAGTCAAAGGTGGTTTCGACATATTCCTGAATGACCAGCAGTTCCGAGTTTTTGAACATTTCGGATGCGACTTCGGCCAGATGTTCGGGGGATTTTACCTTGCGCACCCCGCGCGAGAAGCAGCCATCGGGGACTTTGATAACCGAGGGGAAGCTAAATTGTTTGCCGATTTCGCCAACCCGGCGTTTGTCAAAGATCGCACTGCGCGGTGCCGGGATACGATGGGTGCGCAGCAATTCGGCCAGATAGACCTTATTGGTACAACGCAGGATCGATTCCGGATCGTCGATCACGGGAATGCCTTCTTTGCGCGCACGTTTGGCAAAGCGATAGGTGTGATGATCCAATGCGGTGGTTTCGCGGATCAACAACGCATCGAATTCCGAAAGATGGTGGAAATCCTTGGCGGTGATCAGTTCGGCCTTTGCCCCCAAATCACTGGCGGCCTGAACAAACAGGGCCAGGGCGTCGCTGTCAGATGGTGGCAAGACCGCATCGGGATCATACAGGATCGCGACAAGGGCCGATGGCGGGTTGCCGCCGCCGGTGGGTTTGCGCACACGTCCGCGCAGATAGGCACGGATCGCGCTTTCGAAGGCAGGCAAATCTTCGGCGCCAAGCTGGTTTAAGGCCGGGGCTTCGATTTCGCGCAGGATGCGTTTGTCGGTCGGGTTCAGATGCAGGCGCAGGATCGGGCAGCGGAACTGATCAAAGGCACGTTGCGCAATATCGCGGAAACGTTTGTCGGTTGTGCGGCCAAAAAATACATCAATTTTGGTCGGATGGTCGCCGGGTTTGGCCAGTGCATCGACGATTTGCGAACTCATTTCCGCACGGGCGGTTTTTTGCAGGCGTTTCCAGTTCAAATCCAGAAGGACATCGGCCTCTGGGATGACGCGTTCGCTGCGTGCCGCGGCCAGCAGGCTGCAATAATAACCCCGCGACAGATATTCGTATGAATGGCACAGGTTGATCACACGCCGGTTGCGCACCCCGTTATCAAGTGCCAGATAATCGCGTACCCGCATCACACGCGCACCGGGCACCTGAAATGGCAGGTCTTTTAACCGGTCAACAAGGATCAGGGGCGCACCAGTCGCAACCGCAGGCGAGCGTTCGGTTGGAATGTCATAAAGATCATGTTGCAGGCGAATACCGTTCGCGCCGTCTTCGTAATAGCCGGGCAGATCGGCAATCTGTTCATAGCCGTGCCGGTTATATAAATTGCGGGCCGTGCTGTTTTCAGCACGTACTTCAAGGCGGATGCGCACACAGCCCGCATCAATCGCCAGGTTTTCAAGCCCGGCCAAAAGCTGGGTCCCCAGACCCTTGCCGCGCCAGTTGTCGGAAATGGCCAGCGAATAAATGCGCGCCGTTGTCGTATTGGCGCGCAGCAACAGCAGGCCATAGCCAACGATATTTGGTGTGCCACTATCGCCGGCATCGGCAACCAGAAGGCGGGCGGATGCCTGACGCAGGAAGCGTAAAAAACCGGGCCGCGAAATGGCGTCGCTGGTGAAACTGCCGGTTTCGAGCGCGCAAAGCCCGTCCAGATCAGATCGGGTGGCGTTACGGATGATGACGGGCAGGGATTGGGCTGATGACACGTCGGGGCCTCCGGCAGTTGGGTGGCTGTGGCAAACTTGTTGCTTTTAACTTCCAGTACGCGCAACACATTTTTCTGGCAAGTGCGATTACAGATCATAGCCATGCCATTTTTTCATGCGCTTTGAGCCTTGGGGCACTCGACCCGGATACAGAATGAAAATATGCTAGATGATTGGCAAGAGCCTAAAAATTATAAAAGAATTTGTGACACACCTTTGGCATAGGTAAAGCGTTACAATAAGATCAGGACAGAATGAAGCGACTGAGGATTTCATCATTGGGTAAGGCAATCAGCCGCAACCGTAAATTATATATGCCACGAATCGGGTTGGTGTCGATGCTGCTTGGCAGTTCGGTTTTGGCCGCCTGTTCGGGCGATGGTCCATTGTCGCTTGGTTTTGGTAATGATAGCGAAGCCGTCGCGCAGGATCAGCTGGGAACCAGCATCCCCTATGCGGTCGAGATTGCCGGTCTTGATCCCCAGGAAGAACGCCTGGATGCGATGCTGCGTAATGTCAGCACGGCCATCCGGTTGCAGTCCCGCCCGACGCCATCGCGCGCAGGGCTTGAACGCCGGGCCGAGGACGATGTTGAACGGTTTGAAGCCGTCCTGCGGTCTTTTGGGTTTTATGATGGGCAGGTGACGTTTGAAATCCGTAAATTGGACCCGGACGCCGATGTGACAGATGATGTTGTCATATCGTCAGATGGGGATGCCGGGAATGGTGCAGGTGACGATGCGGTTCAGGGCGCAAGCAATACCGATGGTGCGACCAATAACACCGATGTGCAAAGCCCCGATCCGCTGGAACTGATCTATCAGGTGCAAAGCAACACCCCCTATCTTTTGTCAGAGGTGACGCTTCGGATTATTCATCCCGACGAAACGATTGAGCGCGAAGCAACGGATGAGGAGCTTTTGCAAAGCCAATTGCATTTGGGGCAGCGCGTTGCGGCAGAACCGATCATTTTGGGCGAACAATACGCGGTTGATTTCATGCGTGACCGGGGGTTTCCCCTTGTTAAAGCAGGCAAGCGCACGGTGATGGCCAATACAGCCGAAAAAACCATTTCGGTGACCTATGAATTGATCACGGATCGTCAGGCAAATTTCGGTGCGGTTTCCGTCAAAGGGGCCGAAACAATCGATGAAGACTTTATCGCCGGGTATCGCAGCTGGCGCCCGGGGCAACAATATTCGCCCGAAGAAATCAAGATTACACGCCGCGACCTGGCGCAATCGAACTTGTTTGACAGCGTGATCGTCAAACCGGTTGGGCCGGTTAGCGAGGGCGGCGAAGTGCCGATTGAAATCGAAGTCAACGAACGCAAACACAGCACCATCGGCGGCGGGATTGATTTTTCGACCGCCGACGGGCCGGGGGCAAATGCGTTTTGGGAAAACCGCAATTTGTTTGGCGCGGGTGAGCGCCTGCGCCTTGGTGTCGAGGGTTCCGATCAAAGTCAGGGGCTTGAAGGAACATTTCGCAAGCCCCAATTCCTGCGTCGGCGCCAAGCCCTTGTTTCGAATGGGTCAGCCAAGAATTACAGCACGGATGCCTATGACGGGGAACTGGTCGAAAGTTTTGTCGGTGTCGAGCGCAAATTTGCTGAATATTGGTCGGCGACATTGGGGCCAACGGCGGAATATTCGGATTTGACGGGGGCTGATTCCCCGAACGAGCAATTCTATCTTGCCGGTTTGCGCGGCATTTTGCGCCGTGACAGCACGGATAACCCCCTGGATCCGATAGAAGGCAACCGGTTGGAATTTAACGTGTCGCCCTATACCAGCATCAGTGGCCCAAGTGCGCAATTTGCATCGGTTTCGTTGAATGGGTCGCAATATTATGCGTTTGATGACGATGGGGATTATGTGATTGCCGGGCGGGGCCGGGCCGGGATCATCATTGGGGAGGACCGTTCGTCATTGCCAGCCAATAAACGGTTCTATTCCGGTGGTGGTGGTTCGGTGCGCGGGTATGAATACCAAAAAGTTGGCCCGCTGGATGAAAATAACGATCCCGAAGGCGGGCGTTCGGTGCTTGAAGTCGGGGCAGAATTCCGGGCGCGCATCACCGAAAGCATTGGACTTGTCCCGTTTGTTGAGGGCGGTAATGTTTTTGAATCCAGCAGCCCGGATGATCTTGGTCTGTTATGGGCCGTCGGGCTTGGGTTACGCTATTATACCGCCGTCGGGCCGCTTCGTTTTGACGTCGCGGTGCCACTTGATAAGCGCGACAATGTTGATGACGATTTCCAGATTTATCTTAGCCTTGGACAAGCATTTTGACGCCGTCTGACACCCCCAAATCACCCCAAAAACCAAAACGCCGCCCCATCGCAAAATGGGTGATACGCGGCGTTATTGCGTTTGGCGGTGTTTTGGGTGTGCTGATTTTGGTCGTCGGGATTGCGGCGACCGGGCCGGTTTTGCGCGTTATGACGCCGTGGATCAACAGTACCGTGGCCGATGCGATTGAGGGTGATTTTGGCCTTGGCCGGATCGAAGGCAGTCTTTGGACCGGGGTGTCGCTGGATCGTTTGTCGCTGTCGATACCTGATAACGGGCTTGCCGTTGATGTCAGCCGCTTGGCGGTTGATTGGTCTCCGATGGCGCTTTTGGGCGGCGTGCTTCGGGTTGATCGGATTGAAAGTGCCGAAATTGATGTCGTGCTGCCGGGGATGGGCGGTGACGATGAAGTGCCGACCGATGATGACAGTGGGTCGGGTGATTTTGCACCACCGCTTGCGATTGAGCTTGGCAAGCTTGCACTTGGCCATATTCGCATTTCTGATCCGGCCAGCGGCAAAAGCTTTGCCTATGGCCTTGAGGGGCGGGCGGCAATCCGCAGAAACCTTTCGGGGGCCTTGGCCGTTGATTTAAAACCGCTTGATGACAGCATTGACCGGCTTAAGGCCGACATTGATTTTGATGGCAAGAAACAGCGTTTAACAGCGGAAATTGACGGTCAGCTTGATCGTGCAGGACTGGTGATGACGCTGGCCGGGTTAACCCCGGATGAAGCGCCTGATGTGACATTGCGATTGACCGGTGATGGCCCGGCCAATGACTGGCAGGGGCGAATTGACCTTGCCGCAAGTGATCTGGTGACCCTTGGCGGGGATATTGGTATTGCGCTTGGCACGTCAGATCTTGTGTTTAATCTGGATGGGGCGGCTGCGACACAGGGTGATCTTGCCAATGTATTGCCAGACCCGTTGCGCGGCGATATCGCGCTTGGCATTGGCGGGCGTTATGACGCCAGGGCCAATCGTCTTGCCCTGACGCGCGCCAACATCACCAAGGCTGATCTGGCACAGGTTATGGCAACGGCCGATATTGACCTTACCGACAGCATTTTGGTGGCCGATCTTGAAGCGGATATTGACCCAAAGGCATCGGTATTGGCCGATGGTGCGATATCCTGGGGGCGGTTGAACCTGTTGGCGCATGCCAAGGGGGCGCTTGCAATGCCCGATATCAGTTTGATGGTGCGCGGACGGGATGTTGTGACCCCGGTCTCAAGCATTGGCAGTTTGGCGTTTGATGCGGATATGCGCGGTGATGATCGCGGATTTTCGGTGCAAAGCCGCATCGATCTTGCGGCCCATCAATGGCAGGACGCCGATTTTGCCGCGATGCTGGGCGATGGGCAACAGGTGGTGCTTGATGCCATGATTGCACCGGATTTCAGCAAATTCGCCCTTGGCAAGATTGTGATCGATGCGCCGGGGATCATGGTTAACGGTGTTGCTGATATTGATGATGCAATGGCGGTAAGGGACGGCGAATTGATTGCCGATGTCAGCGATCTTTCGATCTTTGCGCCGATTTCCGGTCTTGATCTTGTCGGCACCGGCCAGGTTGCGATCCGTCATCTGAACTGGTCGCTCGATACGGGCGGGGCAGGTGATGTTGCGGTAACAACCGAGCAGGTTGGCTTTGGCATTGCCGATCTTGATCGTGTTGTTGGCCCGACGCCGGGCATTGATGGCAAACTTGCGATCAGCGAGGTGTTTGATCTTTCGATCACCTTGGATCAGATTGTGACCGCCATGGTTTCTGGTCCGGCGAAGGTTGATATTTCAAATGAATTCAGTCGGTTGTCGATTAAATCTAATCTGATGGTTCAGTCCGGTTCCGTGCCGCCAGATAGTGGTGTTTCGATGGCGCCGGCAACGCTTTTGGTGGCGCTGGATGGTGATATTTCGGCCCCGCCCGGCACGGTGACACTTGCGACCCCGTCGATTGTCGCCGGGGGACAGACGTTTGAAAAAGTCACCGTCACAAGCGAAATGCGCTGGTCCGATCCGGCGGTTTTGTCGCTGATTAACCGGGGTGGTTTTGCGATGGCGGGGCGCGCATACAATCTGGCGGCGGATGTTGTGTTGCCCGACGATGGGGTACATATCGACAATATCGCCCTGACCGGGGATCGGATTGATCTGGTGGGCAAGCTGGCCTTGCCGGATTACGCCGTTCCGATGCGCGGCACATTATCCATTCGCAAGCTTGATGCCGTGATGCTTTCGGATTTCGGGGTTCCAACAACCAATGGAACAATACAGGGTGACGTGATTTTTGGCGCGCAATCGGGCCAGCAGAAGATCGATATCGAGGCCACGCTTAAAGGCATTCGTTTGCCGGCTGAAAGCGGGGCCGACCAACCCGCCATCGAGGATGTGACAATTTCCGGGTCGATCAAAAATGCGTTTGAAAAGCCCGGTTTTGATTTGAAATTGAACGGACGCGATATTCGTTATGCGCCGGTCGTGCTTGATCAACTGACAACCGCGATTACCGGGGATTTATCGGCGATTGGCATTGCGATGGATACCACGGGTCAGTTGCGTGGCAATATCCCGATCAAATTGAATGCGGCGATGGAAGTGGGCGTTGTGGATGGCATTACGGTGCGGGCGGACCGGTTGGACGCGACCATCGGCAGCCAGACCATTGCCGCACAAAAACCGGTTTTATTTAGCCAAACCGATGCCGGGCGGCAGAAACTTGATGCCGTGGTTAAGGTCGGTGCGGGGAATGTGACCGCACGGCTTGATCATCAGCCCGGCCGTGATTTTAACGCCAATGCGCAGATTGCCGATCTTGTCCTTGGCCCATGGGGCGAGATGTTTGGTCTTGCCGGGGCGGATGGCACGATGAATATCACCGCCGATCTCAGTGAAAAATCCGGGCAGTTACCGGTGGCGACGATCCGGGGCGGGATTGATCATATTGTGTCGAGTGCGGCAAAGGATTTGGCACCGGTCGAGATGGTTCTTGATGTCGCCCTGCGCGATGGTCAGTTTGACGGTACGGCGACGCTTGGCAATGCGGATGCCCGTGTGCTTGAGGCGCGCGGGACGGTGCCGCTTGGCATTTCGTTCTTGAAACAGGATTTTGCGATTGATCCGAACGCGCGGATTGATGCGGTGGTTAAGGTTGACGGCGAAATCGGGCAATTCTGGCCCTATGTTCCGGCACCGGATCATGTGCTTTCGGGGAAAATTCGGCTTGATGTGGTTGCCAAAGGGACGCTTGAGACGCTTGATTGGAATGGCACATTGGCCCTTTCCGATGGCGCTTATGAGCATCTGGAATATGGCACCTTGTTAAAACAAATCACGATCAATGGTGATTTTGATCAGAATGGTTTGCGCATTCCCGAAATCACGGCAACCGATGGCGGCAATGGCAAGATCAATGGGGCGGCCGAGGTCGTCATGGATGGTGATCCGCTGGTGCGTTACAAGGCTGATTTTAAGGTCGATAATGCGGCCCTGTCGCGCAAGGACGAGCTGCAATTCTGGGCCGATGTTGAAATATCTGTCACCGGGACCGAACGAACCGCCGATATCAAAAGTGATGTTGTTGTGCGCCGGGGTGAAGTGGATTTGACGCTTGCCTTGCCGGTATCGGTTCCGGCCCTTGATGTGCAAAACCTTGACGATGCACAACAGCGCGCGGATGACGAAAAGAAAAAGAAAGCATCGGGTTTTGTCGGAAACCTAGATGTGACGGTCAATATTCCCGGTCGGCTATTTGTGCGCGGACGGGGGCTTGATTCCGAATGGGGCGGCACGCTTGATATCACCGGCACCACCGCCGAGCCGATTATTGTTGGCCAGTTGCAGGCGCTTCGCGGGCAATTGGATATCATTGGCAAGACATTCGTGATCAAGGATTCCAAAATTACGTTTTCAGGCGCGACGCCGCCCGATCCGTTGCTGGATATCGAAGGGGTTTATACCACCACCGATCTGACCGTGACGGCAGGGTTCAGTGGCCCGGCCAGCGACCCGGAACTGGTATTGTCATCCGATCCGTCCTTGCCAGAAGACGAAATTTTGTCGCAGGTCCTGTTTGGCAAATCGCAAGGCAGTCTGAGCGCAATTGAAGCCGTTCAGCTTGCCAGTGCGGTTAATGAATTGTCCGGTGGGGGTGGTGGTTTTGACATTGTCGGAACGATCCGCCGTTTTATCGGCGCGGATGTGTTGCAGGTGGGCGGCGGTGATGACGGGCCGAATGTCAAAGTTGGCAAATACCTGACGGAGGGGGTCTATGTTGGCACCAAAACCGGGACCACGCCGGGATCAAGCGGGGTTGAGGTCGAGATTGAATTGACGCCAAATATCAGCGTCACCAGCGAAACCACCGAGATTGACAGCAAGGCAGGTGTTCAGTTCCGGCTGGATTACTGATCGGGTTTAAAGCCCAATAAGATCAAGGTCGTTGATATCGACCAATGCGCCGCGCCGTGAAATTACGCGCGCGGCGACTTTTTGCGCAATCGCAATCGCATCGGCAACATCATGGCCGGTTTGGCGCGCGGCCAGATAGGACCCGTTAAAGGAATCGCCCGCCGATGTTGTATCGATAATATCGGTGACTTTGGGCGGTGTTACGGTGCCGGTGCGGAAGGTGTTGTTATTGCCATTCCCCTCGCCATCGCCATCGCCATCGCCATCGCGGATAGAAAAGAATGTTGGTTCACCGCCGCACTTAACAACGACTTCGCGTGCGCCCAGCGCGTGCCAGCGTTGGGCGGTTGCACTTGGCGTCGTATCGCCAAACAGCGCGCTGTCATCATCAAATGTTGGCAGAACCGTATCGCAATGGGGGGCAATTGCTTGGTAGCTTGCAATGGCGCGATCCTGATCAGGCCAAAGGCGCGGGCGATGATTGGTATCAAAGCACACCTTGCCCCCCTGATCGGCAAAGCGTGTGGTGATGTCGATCAGGGTTTTGCGATCCTGTTCGGAAAGTATCGCCAAGGTGATCCCCGAAAGATACAGGCAATCAAAACCGGCAAGGGCGTGGCGCAATGTGGCATCATGGCCGCCTTGCAGCATCTGTTTGGCGGCGGCGTTGTTGCGCCAGTATGAAAAGCTGCGTTCACCGGTATCATCGGTTTGAATGGCATAAAGACCGGGCAGGGCACCATCGATCCGGCGCACAAGGCCGGTATCGATATCGTCATCCTGCCATGCGGCAATCATGGCGTCGCTATAGGGATCACTCCCCAGTGCGGTGATATAGGAAACACGGGTTTCGCCGTTGGCGTCGTTGTTGTCGCCATTGTCGCCATTGTCGCTAGTTGATGGGGTGGCAAGCCGGCGCGATGTGCGCGCCATATAGGTTGCTGCATTTAGCGTATCACCGGCAAATCCCAGATTGGCGGCCCCAAAGATGCTGCCAGGTGTTGTTCCGGCAAGTTCGATCATGCATTCGCCGATAAAAGCAGTACGGGTCATTGGGGCCTCGATAGGGATGGGGACGGGAGGGTGATGGGGCTGGGGGCGGCTCTGTTCGTTGGGCAATCCGGGCGATCAGTCGCCAATCGGTTGGCGTCCGGTTGGCAGGTTAAGCGTTAACAAGGACGACCTGATCCGGCGCAGTTTTTCCAACGCCCGCTCGGGTGTGCGGCGCGCAACCGCAGTTGCAATGATATCGATGGTCGCCAGAAAGACATGGCGGGTGGCCGTCGGTTTATAGATATCGGGGTTTTCGGGCATATCGATCCCGATCACCAGATCGCTTTCGGCGGCAAGCGGGCTTTGCGGATGGGTCAGGGATATGACCTTGGCACCGTATTGGCGGGCAATGGCGGCACTGTGGATCAGTTCGGTCGGGCGGCCGCTGGTGGAGATGGCGAAAATCACATCATCCTCGCCAAAGGTCGAGGCCAGCATGCGTTGCAAGTAGCCATCGCTTTGGGCCTGTGCCGGGATACCCAGCCGGAAAAAACGGTTTGCCGCATCAAATGCCACCGTGGTCGAGCCACCACCAACCCCGAAAAAAGCAACCTGACGGGCTTTGGCCAGAATATCGGCAGCCTTGTCGATTTCAGCGCTTGAAAGCTGTTCACGCAGCAAACGCAGGTTATCGACGATCACACCAAGCACATGGTTGCTTAGAACATCGGCAGCGGTTGTATCATCGGCCAGATCATCAGGGGCCAGATATTGCATGCTGACCGCAAGGTTCTGTGCCAGCCGGATTTTGAAATCGCGAAATCCGTCACAACCAAGGGTCCGGCAAAACCGGATGACAGTCGGTTCGCTGACGCCGACTTTGGCGGCAAGATCGGACAATGCAATGGTGGTGACGTCTTCCAGATGATCCTGAATATAATCAGCAACCAGTTGTTCGCGCGCGGGAAAAGACCCGGCACGGCGACGCAGAAGACTGATGATATCGGCAGCGGGCTGCATAAGGTGGTTCCGATCATTCGTGGGTACGGGGTGCCAATACCGACACCCCGCTGATAATTATCACTTTTCCGGTTTATAGGCGATAGCTTCGATCTCGACCTTGGCATCGACCATCATGCTGGACTGAACCGTTGAACGGGCCGGGCGTTCGCCGGGGAAATATTCGGCATAAACCCGGTTAAACGTCCAGAAGTCGCGGGTATCTTCCAGCCAGACATTCATTTTGAAAACATCGTCAAGCGTGCAACGGGCCAGTGCCAGTGCTGCCTTGACGTTTTCCATGGTGAGTTTGGTCTGGGCTTCGATACCGCCATATTCGATTTCACCGTTTTCTTTCATCGCGACCTGACCCGAGATATAGACGTAATCGCCTGCGCGAACGGCCGGGGAAAATGGAAGCTTCTGACCACCGGCACCGGTGCGTTGATTGCCGAAATGTTGGATCGCCATGGGGGATCTCCCTGTCTTTGTCTTGTGGGTGGCACAAGACACATATGTGCCAAAATGTAGTTAAACTACTTAAAATGTCGTTCTTTGCGGCTTGTAAGCCGCTGTATTTGCAATTATGACTCAGAAACATGTAGACAAGCTACATAAATATCATCACGATGTAGAAAAATTACATAAAATATTCATCAGCGGAGATTGAGAAAGATGGCGTTGCGCCGTGTTGAAACCATAGCTGCAATGATCAGCCGGTCGTTAAACTGGGTGGTCGAACGAGTTATTGCAGTTCTGATGCTGGCCCTTGTTCTTGATGTCTGGCTTGGCGTGGTTGATCGTTACATTTTTCACTGGCAAATGAACTGGCCCGAAGAACTGGCCCGTTATCTGATGATCTGGGCGGCACTTTTGGCGATTTCGGCCGGTATTGCACGCCGTGAACATATTGGCATCGGGATGTTTGTCCTGAGCCTGCCAATGCAGATCCAGCGAACCATTTTGTTCTGTGTTGATCTGATCGCGCTGGGGGCCTTTCTTTATCTGGCGATTTACGGGTTTGATTTTGCCGCCGGGGGGATGCGCCGTCAGGCAATGATCTTTGGCATGTCATTGATGTTGCCTTATGCCGCCGTGCCGGTGGCATCGCTGTTGGCAGCGGTTCAACTGTTGTTGGTGGCACTTCGTGATCAGGGTCGTTTTGTTCCTGTCGAACTGGCGGAGGGCGCGGAATGATCGTCGGTATTTCTTTTGTTGTTTTCATGGTTCTGGGCATGCCGATCGGTTTTGCCCTTGGCGTTGCCGGGGTGATCGGACTGTATGACATGGGCGGGGGCATGTTCCTGGCTCAGGGGCCCAGCAAGGTGTTTAACGGGTTAAACGTTTTCCCGTTCCTTGCCATGCCGTTCTTTATTCTGGCGGGTGAAATCATGAACCATATCGGCATTACCAGCCGGTTGGTGAAATTCGCCCAAGCCCTGGTCGGGCATTTTCGGGGTGGTTTGGCGCATACCAATATGCTGGCATCAGTGTTCTTTGCCGGGCTGACCGGTGCGGCAACCGCCGACGCGGCGGCTTTTGGCAAGACACTGGTCCCGGCCATGGTCGAGCGTGGCTATCGCCGTGATTATGCCTGTGCGGTGACGGCGGCCGGATCAATCATCGGCCCAACCATTCCGCCGTCCGGTTTGATGGTGGTGTATGGGTCGCTGATGGGGGTATCGATTGGCGGGTTGTTTGCCGCAGGTATCTTGCCGGGGCTTATGATTTGCCTGATTTGCATGACCGTGATTGCGGTGACGGCACGATCCAAGAACCTGCCGAAAAACGAACGTCGTGCGAACCTTATGGAAATCTGGGTGATTTTCAAATCGTCGATCACGGCATTGATCATGCCCTTGATTATCCTTGGCGGCATTTTGGGCGGGATCGTCACCCCGACCGAGGCGGCATCGGTGGCCGTGGCCTATGCCCTGTTTATCGGGGTGTTTGTTTATCGCGCGCTGACATTTACCGATTTCTTCCGGATGTTGATCCGTACCGCACGGGTAACGGGCGTGATTTTTGTCATCATTGCCTTTGCGTCGATCCTTGGCTGGTGGCTGAGCTTTAACCGCATCCCGCAAGAAGTCGCCAGCCTTGTGCTGAGCCTGTCATCCGATCCCTATATGGTCATTTTCATGATCGTTGCCTTGTTGCTGATGATCGGGATGGTCATGGATATCAATGCAATCCTGATCATTCTGGCCCCGGTTCTGGTGCCATTGACCGCACAGATCGGCATGGACCCGATCCATGCCGGGATCATCTTTGTCTTAGCCCTTAACATCTCGTTGATGACGCCGCCCGTGGGGGCGTGCCTGTTTGTGTTGTCATCGGTGACGGGTGAAAAGCTTGAAAAAATTGCTGCCCAGCTTTGGCCGTTCCTTTTGGCGGAACTGGGTGTGCTGTTCCTGTTTGCCTTTTGGTCGGACCTTGCACTGCTTGTACCGCGATTGCTTGGTTTCCGGTAACCCGGGGCAATGAAAAACCCCGGTCAGGTCCGGTCCGGGGTGCCGAATTCGGTAATGATACGGACAGAAAGAACGTTCTTTAATTCAGGAGAGGCAGAATATGAAAACGATGAAACGTTTTGGGGCATTTGCCCTTGCGACGGCCATGTTGGCCAGCAGCACGTCATTGGCTTATGCGGAACCAAAGGTTCTGAAATTTGCCCATGATAATAAAGAAGACCCGTTTGATAATCCGGCACATGCTTGTACCGCTGTTTTTGCCAATATTGTCGAAGCCGACACCAATGGCGAAATCAAGGTCGAAGTTTATCCGTCCAACCAGCTTGGTTCGGCGGCAGAACATGTGCAGATGGTGCGTGATGGTTTGATTCAGGCGACCCTGACATCGACCGGGGCGATTGCATCGTATTATCCGCGCATCGACGTTCTGAACCTTGCCTTTGCCTTTGACAGCAACGCATCGACCTATGACGTGTTTGATGGTCCGTTCGGTCAGAAACTGGCCGGTGATATCGAAAACACCCTTGGTGATGTCAAGGTTCTTGGTTTCCCCGATACCGGCGGGTTCTTTGCCGTGACCAATTCCAAGCATCCGATTGCAAAACTGGAAGATTTCAAAGGCATTCGTGTGCGCACCATGTCATTGCCGTCACACCAGAAAATCATGCAGGCATTGGGTGCCGAAGCCTATCCGATGGCTTGGGGCGAAGTTTATGCCGGTCTTCAGACGGGCGTAATCGACGGCCAGATGAACCCGGTTCCGACCGTGACCTTCGCAAAATTCAACGAAGTTCAGGGCTATTTGACACTGACCAATCACTTGTTCTCGCCATACACCTTTATGCTGTCGAAAGCATTCTGGGATGATTTGACTGCTGATCAGCAGAAAATCGTCCGTTATGCGGCTCAGTCTTGTGTGGTTGCCAGCCGGGGTGTTTCACGCGTGATCGAAGCATCGGATCGTGGTCTTAAAGGCCTGAAAGATAAAATGGAAATCACTGCATTAAGCTCGACCGAGCGTCAGAAGCTTAAAGATGTGACCCAGCCGGTCGTGGTTAAACACGTTCAGGAATCTTTGGGCACGGAAGGCGTTGAACTTCTCGAACTGTTCCAGACAGAAGTCGATAAGGCCAACGCCCACCGCTACATGGAATAAACCCATGCGCGTGCGGGTGGTCCATCACCCGCACGCATTTTCTTTTGCACATAAATTATGATGAATACAAAGAACAAAAAGGATGGGGTCATGAGGATTTTTTGCGCCTCGATTGCGACCGAAACCAATACATTTTCGCCATTGCGCACGGATTTTTCCGATTTCAAGGAAAGTTTTTATGCCCCGCCGGGCCAGCATCCGGTAACCCCGACGCTTTGCAGTGCTGTCTTTACCGAGGCGCGTCTTCGTGCGGCCAAGGAGGGCTGGGATTTGATCGAAGGAACCGCTACCTGGGCGGAACCGGGCGGCTTGGTCAATCGCGAAACCTATGAAAATCTGCGTGATGAAGTTCTGGGCCAGTTACGGGCGGCCTTGCCGGTTGATGCGGTTATTCTGGGTCTGCACGGGGCGATGGTCGCGCAAGGCTATCTTGATTGCGAAGGCGATTTGATTGCCCGGATTCGTGAAATTGTCGGCCCGGATGTGATCATCGGCACGAGTTTTGATCCGCATAGCCATCTGACCGCGCTTCGGGTTAACAACGCTGATATTATCGTTGCGTTCAAGGAATTTCCCCATACCGATTTTGTCGAAACCGGTCGTTCGGTTGTTGATCTGGTGTTGCGCACGCTGCGCGGTGAAATTACCCCGACCAAAGCCGTCTTTGATTGCCATATGATCGAAGTTTTGCCGACATCGCGCGAACCGATGCGGTCGTTTATCGACCGTGCCAAGGCGCTTGAAGGAACGGGTGATATCCTTTCGGTTTCGTTCATTCACGGCTTTATGGCTGGTGATGTGCCCGATTTGGGGGCCAAGGTGATTGTCACCACCAACAATAATCCGACCGAGGCCCGCGAGACTGCGGAAACACTGGGACACGAACTTTTCGGGTTCCGCGGGACGACCCGGCCGAGTTTTGTGACCCCGGATGTCGCCCTTGATCAGGCATTGGCAAGTGATGCCAACGATGCCAAGCCGATTGTTCTGACCGATGTCTGGGATAATCCGGGCGGCGGTGTTCCGGGCGATAGCACGATATTGCTGCGGGCGGTGATGGCGCGCGGTTTGCGTGATTTTGCCGTTGGCACCGTCTGGGACCCGATGGCCGTGCGTATTTGCATTTCTGCGGGCGAGGGCGCGACATTACCATTGCGTTTTGGCGGTAAAACCGGTGCGCATGCCGGGGCCCCGATTGATGCCGAGGTTCGGGTAAAAACCATCCGTCGTGATTCCTGGCAGTATTTTGGCGACAGCATTGTGCCATTGGGCGATTGTGCGGTGATTGAGCTTCCGGGGGGCGGCGAGGTGATCTTGAATTCCAACCGGTCGCAAAGTTTCGATCCCAGCCTGTTTTCAAATATGGGTATTGATCCGACGGCAAAGAAATATCTGTTTATCAAATCGACCAATCACTTCTACGATGCGTTTGCCAAAATCGCAGGCGAGATCATTTATGTCGATGTCCACGGGCCTTATCCGTCCGATCCGAAAACTAATGGATATCGCCATGTGACCCGCCTGCTTTGGCCGATTGTTGATGATCCGTTTGCCGCCAAGGCAAGCTGAATATCCGTTACGCACCCAATAAAGGACGCCGCCCCAATGGCCCAATCGCCGCAATATTCCGAACTTGATACGCCTTGTGCTGTGGTCAATCTTGATGTTGTCGATCGCAATATCGACACCTATCAGGCCTATTGCGACAAACACGGGATCGGGCTGCGTCCGCATATCAAAACCCATAAAATTCCGGCCTTTGCCGCCCAACAGGTCAAGGCCGGTGCGATTGGCATCACATGCCAGAAAATCGGTGAAGCCGAAGTCATGGCTGATGCCGGGCTGGACGACATTCTGTTGACCTATAACGTGTTGGGCGACCGTAAACTGACACGGTTGCGCGCGTTGTTTGATCGGGTCAAAAACCTGCGTGTGGTTGCCGATAATGCGGTTGTGGTCGATGGTTTGTCCAAAGCCTTTGCCGATAGCGCCAAACCCTTGGAAGTTCTTGTGGAATGCGACACGGGGGGCGGGCGTTGCGGTGTGCAGAACCCGGCCAAGGCCGTTGATCTGGCACAGAAAATAACATCTTTGCCGGGGTTGAAATTTATCGGCTTGATGACTTATCCGGCAACTGGCGGCGGGTCAAAAGTCGAGGCATTTTTCACCAAAGCCATGGCGGAACTTGAGACCCTTGGCATTAACTGCCCGGTGCGCAGTTCCGGTGGGACGCCGGATATGTGGCTGGCCCATGAAGTGCCGAGCGTGACTGAACATCGCATCGGGACGTATATCTATAATGACCGGTCGTTGATGGCCAAAGGCGTTTGCAAGGAAGATGATTGTGCGCTTCGGGTTTTGACCGAAATCGTATCTTTGCCTGCGCCGGGCCGGGCGATTATTGATGCCGGGTCCAAGGTTTTAACCTCGGATTTGCTGGGGCTTGAGGGGTATGGCTATGTCGTTGGTCATCCCGAGGTCGCGGTCAAGGCATTGTCCGAGGAACATGGCATTTTACAGTTCGACCCGACGCTTAAACTGTTTGAAATCGGCCAGCGGATCGAAGTCATTCCGAACCATGTGTGCGTCGTCAGCAATATGCTGGATCAGGTGCATCTGGTACGTGACGGCGACATCGAAACGGTTGAAGTCGCGGCACGGGGATGTGTGCTTTAGGGCGCTTTCTATGCCGGATCGTGATTGGGTAAATAGCCGGTAAACCCGGTGATTAGCCATTTACCATCGGGCTGCTTTTCGCAGTAATAATGGGTTTTCCAAAGCAGACGGTCATGTGATCCGTCTGCTTTTTTTATGGTGCCGTTAAAATGTTTGCGCACCAGTGCGCGGTTGCCGGTGATATCGATTTTGGAAAGCTTGGTAGCGCGGAAAACGCCGTCAAACAGGTTTTCGGCATAGTCGATACCTTGCGCGGCAAGGGCCTGGCGCAGCCATTCATCGCGATAGGTCGCCAAATCGGGAAACATCATTTTCCACGCGTCGGGATCGTCCGACTTGCAGGCATCAATCGCATAGAACCCGTCGGCCTTGAAATCATCTTTGACCATTGACCAATCAGCTGCGACAAAAGCCGTTATATCGCGCGGCACCAACATTTCCCATATCTGGTTGCGGTCGGTATCATCGGCGGTAAACGGGCTTTGGGTTTTGGCGCTGATCATGGTCTATCCTGCTGATTGTAAAACCGATTTTGTTATTTTGCCATTGGCCGTAATCGGATTCAATGCGACTTGCATGCCAAAGTCTTGGAATTAGGCCCGATTGCGTGAAGCATTTGCAAATGCAGTAAAAATAAAGAAAGATCATAGGTCATAATGACGTTGTAAACCGGTTTTACCGGGTTGGACGCTATAGGTCCTGAACCGATATTGATATGAGGTACCAATGAGCTGGGGTGGGTTCACTGCTGCGGAACTGGAATGGCAATATAACGCCCGTGAAACCGTTCCCGAATTCATGACCCATGTCGAACGAACTGTTCGGTTGTCGGACGATACGCGCGCCTGTACCAAACACAGCCTTGATATCCGTTATGGTGATGGGCCAAAGGAAACCATGGATGTTTATTTGGCCGATGCACCGGGGGCGCCGGTTCATGTGTTTTTCCATGGGGGATATTGGTGCAGTCGGGACAAAAAGGATTATGCCTTTGTCGCGCGCGATTTGGTTGCCGCCGGTTTTACGGTGATTTGTCCCAATTACGATTTATGCCCGGATGTGACAATTGCCGATATAACCGATCAGGCGGTGCAGGCGATTATCCATATTTATCAAAATGTTGAACAGTTTAACGGTGACCGTGACCGGATCAGCATATCGGGGCATTCCGCCGGTGGACAGATTGTCGCCCGTCTTGCATCCCATGATTGGCATGTGACCTTAAACGATGACCACCCATTTTGCGCGATTGTTCCGGTATCGGGCATGTTTGATCTGGAACCGATCCGCCATACGTCGCTGAACGATAAAATCGGCCTTGATGCAGCATCGGCGGCGGATAATTCGCCCATGCTGGATGCGGTCCCGCACGAGGTCAAGATGATGGTCGTGGTCGGTGGTAATGAAAGCCCGGAATTTGCCCGCCAAAGCGATGCCTATGCGGCCTATTGCGAGCGCGGCGGACTTCATGTGCCGGTCTATAAGGCATGGGGGGCAAACCATTTTACCGTGCTTGAAGAATTATATCTTGGGACCGGTTCTTTGTTTGGCCATCTGAAACGCTTTTTGCAGCCCTGATAGCATCATTTCGGGGCGCATTTTTCACCGATTTCCGGGTGAAAAACAGCGTGCGATCCTGTGACGTCGACCTTTTGGTATGGTATAAGATATTCACGCTACCACTTTGAAAACCAAAATAAATTCACAGGAAGGCCCATGCGTTTCGTATCCGCCGAAGAAATCGATAAATTCGTCTCGCCCCGTGATCTGGTCGAAGCCCTGCGACAGGGGTTTGCCGCGGGCTGCGAGGCTCCGTTGCGCAGCCATTTCAACATGGAACGCAGCTTTGAAGACGATGCAACATTCCTGATCATGCCGGCCTGGCAAAAGGATGGTGCCGCCGGGGTCAAGGTTGCCGCCGTTGTGCCGGGCAATTCGGCGCGCGGTCTTCCTGCGGTTTCGGGTACTTATATCCTGCTGGATGGCGTTACCGGGCAACCATCGGCGGTGATTGATGGCACGAAATTAACCACGCGCCGCACCGCCGCCGCATCGGCATTGGCCACAGATTACCTTGCGCGCAAGGATACGCGCGAAATGGTCATGGTCGGTTCCGGGGCGATGGCACCGAACCTGATCAATGCCCATGCATCGGTGCGCCCGATCAAGAAAGTCACGATCTGGAACCGCAATGGTGATAAGGCCCGTGCGCTGGCGCTTGAAACGGCGGCCCTTGGTTTTGATGCGGTTGGCACCGATGATTTGGAAACGGCCTGCAAGACGGCGGATTTGATTTCATGCGCGACATTATCGACCGAACCGCTGGTGCACGGGGCGTGGTTACGCGACGGTACGCATGTTGATCTGGTGGGCGCGTTCAAGCCCAGCATGCGTGAAACCGATGATGCCTTGATGCAAAAATGCCGGATTTATGTCGATAGTTTCGAAGGGGCCAGTGCCGAAGGCGGCGATGTGGTTCAGGCGCTAAAGGCGGGATCAATTGCCAAGTCCGATATTCTGGGTGACCTTTTCGGGCTGACACGCGGTGAGGTCAAAGGCCGGGAAACTGACGGCGAATGCACGGTGTTTAAATCGGTTGGTCATTCGCTGGAAGATTTCGTCGCAGCCGTTGCCGTGGTCAAGGCAGTGGAAGGGGCGGGGAAATGATCAGTACCGATCTTTTCGCCCCGGAAATGCTTGAAAGTTATCGCGGGGTCGTGCCGAAGGAATGGATTGATTTCAACGGGCACGTCAATGTTGGCTATTACGTTGTTGGTTTTGATCTGGGATCGGTCGCGTTTCTTGACGGGGTCGGGATGGGATCGAGCTATCCTGAACGGCGCGGGTTTTCGACCTTTGCCCTTGAAATGCATGTGACCTATGACCGGGAAATTCACTTAAAAGATCCGTTTGTGATCCATACGCAAGTCCTTGATTGCGATCACAAACGTATTCACATGTATCACGAATTGCGCCATGGCACCGAAGGCTGGCTTTCGGCGACCAATGAAATCATCACCATGCATATCGATATGGATAAACGCCGGTCGGCGGCGTTCCCCGATGATATTCAGAAAACACTCGATCTGATCTGTGATGCGCATAAGGACCTGCCGGTGCCAATCGGTGTTGGTCGCAAGATTGGCATTCGTCGCGCAGAATGACCGATTTTAAATCGTCTGATGAAAACAAACCCGCATCATTTGGTGCGGGTTTTCCAGTTTAGGCGACTTTTACAAATACCTTGCAGATTTCACCGCTGTTATTGACGTCCTGATCGCGTTCATAGGTCAGGCCAAGCTTGGTCAGTAAATAAACCGATACGGTGTTTTCGGGCAGGGTGAACCCAAAGATGCGTTTGAAACCAAGTGCTTCACGGGCGTGGTTGATCAGGGCGTTGTTGATTTCAAAGGCATAGCCCTTGCCTTGAAATGCCTCGGTAATGGCATAACCGATATCTGGATCATCCAATGTGTCGCGTTTTACGAACCCGCAAAGCCCAACCGGTGTGTCGGTTTCCCGATCCTGCGCAATGTAAAGACCGAAGCCGTTTTTAAGATAACTGGCCAGCAGTTTTTCATCGATATAGCTGCGCGCGGCATCAAGATCGTGAATATTGCGATCACCGATAAACCGTATCCAGCCCGGTTCGTTCAGTAATTTCAGGATAAAGGGTGCGTCGTCATGCGTGGCGTGACGCACAATCGTTCTTTCGGTTTCCAGTATTGTCACACTGTATTACCCTTGGCTTTGTGGTGGCGACGTCAGGTATGCTAGCGCAGAAATTGTAAAATCAAAGAACGATTTCGACAAATACCGACAGCGGAGGTCCGTTATGGCAGTAAAGCCGATCAAACTCAGCTTTGAAGGGGCGTTTGGCGCAAAACTTTCGGCCCGGTTGGACCTGCCGACGGGGCCGGTTCGGGCTTATGCCCTGTTTGCGCATTGTTTTACCTGTTCCAAGGATTTGACCGCCGCGCGCAAGATCGCGCAATCGCTGACCATGCAGGGCATCGGGGTGTTGCGGTTTGATTTTACCGGGCTTGGCGGATCGGGCGGGGATTTTGCCTCGACCAATTTTACGTCCAATCTGGATGATTTGCGCCGTGCCGCCGATTTCTTGCGTCATGAATTTGCGGCGCCCAGTTTGCTGATCGGGCATTCATTGGGCGGGGCGGCGGTTTTGGCCGTTGCCGATAGCGTGCCAGAGGCAAAGGCTATTGCCACCATCGGTGCCCCGGCCGATATTGAACATGTGACGCATAACTTTGCCGATTACCTTGACGATATCGAACGCGACGGACAGGCAGAGGTATCGCTTGGCGGGCGACCGTTTGTGATCAAACAGCAATTTGTGGATGATCTGCGGGCCCATGATGTTGAAACATCGGTTGGTAAATTGCACAAGGCGCTTTTGGTCATGCATGCACCGATGGATCAGACCGTCGGGATTGACAATGCCAGCCGTATTTTTGCCGCTGCCAAGCATCCCAAAAGCTTTGTTTCCCTTGATAGCGCGGACCATTTATTGCGCGATCCCGATGATGCGGCCTACGCGGCCGATGTCATTTCTGCCTGGGCAAAACGTTATATCACGACGGATGAACCGGCCGGTGATGATAACGATATCCCCGATGGGGCGGTTGTGGTGCGTGAAACCGGGCTTGGCAAATTTCAGTCGATGGTTCTGGCCGGGCATCACCGCATGCTGGCGGATGAACCGGAAAGTGTTGGCGGGTTTGACAGCGGCCCGTCACCCTATGATCTTTTGGCGGCGGCGCTTGGATCCTGCACGGTGATGACCATCCGTATGTATGCCGATCTAAAACAAATCCCGGTCGATGGGATTCGGGTTGAAGTCCGCCATGATAAAATTCATGCGTCGGATTGCATGGAATGCGGTGCGGAGTTCGCGCAAAAGAGCGGAAAGATCGATCGGTTTGAACGGATCATTACCCTGCATGGTGATTTCACCGATGACATCCGCGAAAAACTGATTGTGATTGCCAATAAATGCCCGGTGCATCGCACGCTGGAAGCCAAATCCATAATCGTGACGCGCGATGAGCGCAGCGGGTAGCATTACGAATAGACAAACAAAAACGCCCGGCGATAAATCGACCGGGCGTTTTGCATTGGCAAACAGATCGTAGAATTACGGTTTGGCCGCAACGATCATGAATTCAACTAGATAATCCGGGGTGGCGAGCTTTGCTTCGCCGCAGGCACGTGCCGGGGTGTGGCCCTGCGGCACCCATGCGTCCCAGATTTCGTTCATTTTGCCGAAATCGGCCATATCGGCCAGCCAGATGGTGGTCGACAGGATGTTTTCCTTGCTTGAACCACATTCCGCCAGAAGGGCATCAACCTTGGCCAGGCATTCTTTGGTCTGATTGGTGATGTCGCTGGTGGCTTCGCCAACCTGACCGGCAAGATAGATGGTGTCGCCATGGACAACGGCCTGGCTCATACGCGGGCCGGTGTGGAAACGTTGAATGCTCATTGGAATCTCCTGATATCAAGCTGTGTTTTGAGTTGGTATAAATTATGCGGATTGGGTATCACGTTTGGCAATACCGCACCAGTCGGCAATAAACAGGGCAAGGACTTCGGTGACTTCCATCATGCTGGAAATCGATACCCGTTCGTCAATGCCATGAATTCGTTCGGCTTTCGGGCCATAACAGGTGGCCGGGATGTTGCCGTAAATCTGGAAAAATCGCGCATCTGTCGTCGCGGTCGAGGCATAGTTTTTGATCGCATTGCCGGTGACTTCCTGATGGATATCGCCGATCATGGTCATCATCGGATGGGTTTCATCCATGACACAGCCTTCGGCCTGAAAACCGTGATAGGTGATGTTAAATTTCGCACCCTTGCAGGCAGGGTGATTGTCGGTTGCACTTTGGGCAACCGCCTCGATCGTTTCGCGGACCTTGGCCAATTCCATCCCCGGATAGAACCCAACCCGGATATCGGCCGTACAAACCGGCGGCACGGTGGATGCCCATTCACCGCCTTCAATCTTGCCAAGATTGAAATTGACCGGATGAACATGTGCGCCGTAAGCCGCATGACGATGGGTGGGATGGTTCCAGATTTCTTCGACTTCCTTCAGGGTTTCGAAAAAGCCAAAGGCGGCTTCGATGGCGTTGCTGCCAGCCGAAGTATCAAGAACATGCGCCGGGCTTCCGGTGACGTGAAGCTGAAACCACATCACGCCAAGCTGGGCAGTCATCAGGGTTTGGCTGAACGGTTCGGGGATGATGGCGCAATCAGCACGGTATCCGGCATGAAGGCAAGCCAGCGCACCATTGCCGGTGCATTCTTCCTCGACGACGGATTGCAGTGTCACCGGGGCGGCGGGTTCCAGCCCCAGATCATGCAAGGCCGATAGCGCATGGCAATAGGCAATGATCCCGGCCTTCATATCGCCCGCCCCCCGACCATAAAGCCAGTCGCGTTCGACATAGGGATCAAACGGGGCGCGTCGCCATTGCGCCACCGGGCCGGTTGGCACCACATCAATATGCCCGTTCAGGATCAGGCTGCGCCCGGTTTGCTGGGCCGGTTTATGCAGGCCAACAATGTTTTCGCGCCCGCTATATTCCGCCGTAACCACCGGGGAAAAGCCCGGCTGATCGCGCAGGGCGTCGATATCGATCTTTACCCGTTTGACCGCAAGCCCCATATCGGTAAACCGATCCGCAATCCAGTTTTGCGCCGGGGCCTCGTTCCCCAGCAGGCTGTCATGACGCACCAGCGCACAAAGATCATCAATCGCGTGATCCCGGCGATTGGCAACGGCATTTCGAAGGGCACTGCGATCAAGGCTTTGGGACGTCATGACGGGCTCCGTATTTTCAGGCAGGTTTGCCAAGGCCGGGACGGGTGGCGGCAAGGGCGTCTTGGGTCACGCCGATTTTTGCCATCCGGTCCGGAACGCCATCGCCACAGATCAGGCTGGCGGCATATTCACCCATGGCGGGGGCGGTTTGAATGCCATAGCCGCCCTGACCGGCAAGCCAGTAAAAGCCATCAACATCCGGGTCAAAGGCCGATACCGGATCACCATCGGCAAAGAAGCTGCGCAAGCCAGCCCATGCTTCGCCCGGGCGGTTGATTTTAAGCGTCGTTGCCGTCATTAACCGATCAATGGTGATGGCGATATCAAGTTCTTCGGGCTGGACATCATGGGGCACGGTGGGGGTCGCATCGGATGGCGATACCAACAATCGACCGGCGTCTTCCTTGAAATAAAGACCTTCGCCAATGTCAGACACCATATGCCAGCCATGGGCATTAACGTCACTTGGCAAATCAACCATCACCGCCGTGCGGCGTTTGGGGGTGATGCCAAGCGGTTTGGCACCGGCCTTTTGCGCAATTTCATCCGCCCACGCACCGGATGCATTGACGATAATGGCGGCGTTGTATGTTTCCCCCCCGGCAGTTACCTGCCATCCGGTGGCGGTTTTTGCGATGGCATTGACATCGGCATTGACCACAAGATTACCGCCCAGCTTTTTGAAATGCCGGATAAAGCCCCAATGCAGGGCATGGACATCAATATCCATGGCATCGGTTTCAAGCGCACCACAGGTGATCAGATCGGTATTCAGGATCGGGATCAGTTTTTTGATGTCTTCAGGTGTCAGGGCAACAACATTTGCGCCATTTGCACGTCCGTCGGTCAGGACTTCGTCGATCGCGCCTTCATCACCCGGTGCGCCGGTCAGGATCACACCGCGCGGGGTCAGGATCGGGTTTTCGGTAAGCCCGTCGGGCGGGGTCAGGAAAAAGTCACGGCTGGCCGTCGACATTTTGCGGATGATTTTCGGGCCATAGGTCTCGCTGTAAAGCGCGGCGGATCGGCCGGTGCTGTGATAGCCCGGCTGATCTTCGCGCTCGAGAACCGTGACCGACTTGCCGCGCTTGGCCAGAAAATAGGCCGCTGACATTCCGGCAATACCGCCGCCAATGATCAGGATATCGGATGTTTTCATTCGGGGCTCTCCGCGATGGTGGCGCGAAATGCGCTGACAAACTGAAAAAGGTTTTCTGCCAGTGTGTTACTGACATAACCGCCTTCTTGCACTAGCACGGTTGGCAGTTTGACGCCGCCAATTTTTTTACCGATTTCGGCAAAACCGGCGGGTGTCACGGCAAGCCCGCCAAACGGATCATCCTGTGACGCATCCAGACCCAGTGCAATCACAACCGCATCGGCGCTGAAATGATCAATCATGGAAAGCGCACGATCAAGGGCGGCCAGAAAGACGTCATTGCCACTGCCAAGCGGCAGGGGAAAGTTGTGATTAAAGCCAAGCCCGGCATCTTCGCCGCGTTCTTCGGCATGACCCCAGAAAAACGGGTAAAAAACGCCGGGGTCGGCATGGATTGATAACGTCATGACATCATCGCGGGTATAGAAAATATGCTGTGTGCCGTTTCCATGATGCAAATCCACATCAAGGATGGCGACGCGGTCATATTTGGCGCGTAATTCCTGTGCGGCGATGGCGCTGTTATTAAGATAACAGAACCCCCCGGCGATATCGCGGCTGGCATGGTGGCCGGGCGGGCGGCAAAGCGCATAGGCCGATTTTTGGCCATGATCACGCACATCACGGGCCGCGGCGATGGCGGCCTGCGCACTGGCATAGGCCGATTGCCATGTGGTTTTTGATACCGGGCAGGATGTATCGCCCAGATGAAAGCCGGCCTTGCCGATATGGGATCGTGGATAGGGGCCCATCCGATCAAACGGATGGATGCTGGGCACGACAAGATCCGATCCACCTGCGGCTTTCCATTCATCGTGAATGGTTTGCAGGAATTTCAGATATTCCGGCGCATGAATGGCGGCAATCGGACCCATGCCAAAATCACCGGGGTCGCGCAAATCAAGGCCAAGCCGTTTGACGGCTGTGGTCAGGATTTCGGCACGTTCCGGAACTTCGGGGATCGGCTTTGGTTCGCCTGCGACCATGAATGTCTGGCCGTGATGACGAAGCTGATCGTCTGAAAAATAGGCATGCATCGTGCTCGCCGCCTTTCGTTGGCTATGCTTTGTTGCGGTGGTGGCGTTTGTTTATGGCGTTCTAAAAGGCGACCTGATCGGCACCTTTCAGGTTCAGAAGTGATCGGGCGTCATCCGGGGTGGCGATTTCAAGCGATAAGCCATCCAGAACCTCGCGGATTTTGCGAACTTGCGAGGCGTTATCCGGGGCCAGTTCGCCCTTGCGCAGATAAAGGTTGTCTTCGAGGCCAACACGCACATGCCCGCCCATGGTGGCCGACATTGTGGCAAGCGGCATCTGGTGACGCCCGGCACCCAGGACCGAAAACTGGTATTGATCGCCAAACAGTTTGTCGGCGGTGCGTTTTAAATGGGCAAGGTTATCAGGATCGGCCCCGATCCCGCCCAGAACGCCCAGAACAAACTGGATGAAAATCGGTCCCTTGATCAGGCCGCGATCGACGAAATGGGCCAGCGTATAAAGATGGCCAACGTCATAGCATTCGAATTCGAACCTTGTGCCATTGGCATCCCCAAGATCGGCCAGAATGGTTTCGATATCGGAAAACGTGTTTTTGAAAACAAAGTCGCGGCTGTCTTCAAGGAATTTTGGTTCCCAGTCGTGTTTCCAGTCACTGCGTCCGGCAAGGGCCGGGAACAGGCCGAAATTCATCGTGCCCATGTTAAGCGACGCCATTTCGGGGGCGGCTTGCCGGGCCGCGCGGATGCGATCCTTGACCGTCATGGTCATACCGCCGCCGGTTGAAATATTGATCACCGCATTGGTCGATGATTTGATGCGCGGCAGGAATTGATTGAACAGATCGGGTTCCGGACTGGGAAAGCCGGTTTCGGGATCGCGCGCGTGCAGATGCAAGATTGCGGCCCCGGCTTCGGCGGCGGCAATTGCCTGATCGGCAATCTGATCCGGGGTGATCGGCAGATGCGGGCTCATGGATGGGGTATGCACCGATCCGGTAATCGCACAGGTGATGATGACTTTGCGGCTCATGCGAAGGCTCCGGCAAGGGTGAGTTCATCCTGAAGTTCGCCAAGGGCGGCGCGCAACGGGTCCATGATGTCGTTAAACTGATCGGGTGTGATGGTCATCGGCGGGCAGACCATGACATGATCGCCGCGATAGCCGCCGCGTGTGCGCCGCCAGTAAATGATCAGGCCCTTGTCATAGGCAATATCGACAAGGCGGGCAGCCGCCATATGTTTGGCATCGAACGGTTCCATGGTGTCACGGTTTTTGACCAGTTCGACGGCCAGTAACAAACCAAGCCCGCGTACATCACCGATCATGGAAAAATCATCGGCCAGTTTGCCAAGTTCGGTTTTGAGCGCCGCCCCACTTTGGGCGGCGTTATCAAGAAGGTTATCTTCTTCGATCACGTTAAGAACCGCATTGCCCGCCGCACAGGCAATCGGGTTTCCGGCATAGGTATAGCCATGAATAAAACCGCCATGATCCAGAACCGGGCCAACAATCCGATCCGGCGCAATCATTGCACCCAGCGGGGCATAACCTGCGGCCAATCCCTTGGATACGGCCAGAATATCGGGCGTAATACCCCAATGTTCAGCGGCAAAATATTTGCCGGTACGCCCGGCACCGGTCATGACCTCGTCATAGATCAGAAGAATGCTGTATTGATCGCAGATTTCGCGGATGCGGCGATAATAGCTGTCGGGGGCGACAAGCGCGCCCGTGGCAGCCCCGCCGACCGGTTCCATGATAAAGCCAAGCACGGTTTCCGGGCCCTGTTTGAGGATTTCGGCCTCAAGCATATTGGCATATTTCAGACCACGTTCATGATCGGTCAGGTCATCGTGATCCAGATAACACGTCGGGGCCGGGATTTTGGGTTGATCAACCATCATCGGGGCAAAGGGTGCGTGCATCGGGGTATAGCCGGTGATGGCAAGCGCACCCAAGGTTGATCCATGGTAACTGGGGAACCGTGAAATGATTTTGGTGCGCTGGGCCTGACCGATTGCCAAGGCGTATTGACGGGCAAGCTTAATGCAGCTTTCAACCGCCTCGGAGCCGCCAGAGACAAAAAATACCCGGTTAAGATCGCCCGGCGCGCGTTCGGAAAGGCGATAGGCCAGCGTTTCGGCAGCCTCATTTTCGAAATGCAGGCGATAGGCGAAGCTTGCTTTTTCAAGCTGTTCGTTCATCGCGGCAATCACGCGCGGGTCGCTGTGGCCGATATTGCTGACCATGGCGCCGCTGGATGCGTCGATATACCGTTTGCCATCGACATCCCACATATAGACGCCTTTGGCGCGATCGATCAGCGGGCGTCGGGAACGGCTTTGATAAAACAGGCGGGATTCCCGGTTATGGCCGACCTGTTTGTTTTTATCATGCGTCATTTTGGGGCTCTCCTGATCCGGTCAATCGTGATGACCGGGCAACAACACACAATTTCGTGCGGCAATATGCATAAACACATCCGCACCTTCTTTATGGGGGTGGGCATCAATCGGGTTGATTACCTGCCAATCGCGACCATTTGCGGTGACGAAATAACGTGCCTGCTGACCCAGATAATCCACCGTTTTGATCTTGCCGGGGATGGTGATGACGCCATCGGTCGCATTGTTTTGATCAGACAGGTCGATTTTTTCGGCCCGGATCACGGCACGGACATCTTTGGCGCCATTGGTGCCATTTATCTTGGCGATTTGTTCCGGGATGGTGACCAATGTTTCGCCACTTTGCAGCATGACCTTGGTGAAGGACCCATCCGGTGCGTCAAGCGCGGCCGGGATGATATTGGAATGCCCCAAAAAGTCGGCAACAAAGGCCGATGCCGGATTGTTATAAACGTCTTCGGGCGCGCCTTCTTGTTCGACGACACCATTGTTCATCACCACCAGTTTATCTGACATGGCAAGGGCTTCGGATTGATCATGGGTGACGAAAACGGTGGCGATGCCCAATTCGCGCTGAATGCGTTTTAACTCGACCCGCATTTCTTCGCGCAGATTGGCATCAAGGGCGGAAAGCGGTTCGTCAAGCAACAGCACATCGGGTTCAATTACAATGGCACGTGCCAGGGCGATGCGTTGCTGCTGACCACCGGAAAGCTGATTGGGATAACGATCAGCCACATGGGGCAGTTGGACAAGATCAAGGGCGCGGTTGACCTTGTCGCGGATGTCGGGTTTCGCGACCTTGCGGTATTTCAGGCCAAAGGCGATGTTTTCGTAAATCGTTTTATGCGGAAACAGGGCGTAGTTCTGAAACACCAGACCCAGATTGCGTTTGTGGATCGGCAGGGCATTGACCCGTTTGCCACGGATCAGCAAATCGCCTTCGGAAATATCGGTCAGCCCGGCAATCATGCGCAATGTCGTGGTTTTGCCGCAACCCGATGGGCCGAGGAAGGTCACAAAGCTGTTGTCGGGCACGGTCAGATCCATGCGTTGTACGGCGGTAAATTCGCCATACCGTTTGACGACATTTTTAAGCTCGACCGCATTTTCGATGTCAGCCATTACAAATAACCCTGTCAGAAAAAGGCGGTGGCACCCCGGCCATTATTTTTGGGAATAACAGCCGGGAACCGGTTTGCATGGTTCAGTTGGGCTTAGTAGCCGCGCTGAACCCGTGAGAAGGTTTTCGACCAGTCGGCTTCGTTCTCGTTCCAATAGGCCGGATCAAAGAAGCTAAGCGATGACAGGGTGCCCGATGGGTCGAATGCTGGCAGGGTCGGGATGATCTTGCCAAGGTCGACTTTGTTCGGATCAAGGGCAGGCGGATAGCTTTGACCTTCGGCAACGGCAATCGCGACTTCGGGTTCAAGCATGAAGTTCAGAAGTTCTTCGCAAGCCGCCATCGGGCTGCCACGCAGCACGAACAGGCATTCCTGCCAGCCAAGACCACCCGCCGGGTCATGGTAACCAATGTCATGGCCCTGATCCTGCAACGCCTTGATGCGGCCAGACCAGCCTTCGGTGACATAGATTTCTTCTTCGGCCAGAAGGCTCATGAGTTCGGCCCCTGAACTCCAATATTTCAGGGCAAGGTCACGATGGGCGCGGATCATATCCCAAACCGCATCCATATCTTTGATGCCATTCGGGTTCTGATCTGATTGCAAAGCCCCGTACCAGACGCGGGTTTTCCATTCGCCCCAGCCACCGATCTTGCCTTTATAGGCCGGATCAACCATCAGCTTGGCGCCTTTGGCCTTGGCTTCGTCGTCGCTGATGTATTTGCGGTTATAGGCAATGCCGGTGGTGCCATAATCATAAGGCACGGCCGAAATCGTGCCATTGGTGATCTTGCGCAATGGCTCGATCAGGCCGGGAATGACATTTTTAAGGTTTGGAATATTGGCTTCGTTCAATTCCGATGTCAGTTCCAGACCGTGATAACGGGCATAGTCAAACACGCCGGAAAGATGGGCAAGGTTGAATTCGCCCGGCTGGCCTGCCTTGACACGCGCGATATATTCATCCGCACCTCCAAAGGTGCCCGAAACAACCTTAATGCCGGTTTTGGCGGTATAGGGGGCAAAAGCATATTTTTCGAATGCTTCGGAAACCACACCGCCCCAGCCGTCAAAGCGGACCTGTTCAGGTGTTGCAGCATATGCATTGCGGGCCAGTATGCCCATCGGGCCACCGGTAATCCCGGCGGTGACACCAGCCGCCCCCAGAACGGTCAGGAAAGTACGACGGTTGATATCGCCGTCGCGCAGGCGGGTGAGCAGGCGTTCATAGCGTTTGGTCTCGTCCATTTAAGGCCTCCTGATAAAGGATTTTTCCGTTTTCTTGTCGGTTATATTGTTGGTCTTTTTGTTGGTTTTGGCGGTTTCCCGCATCATTTTGGTCTTTGGTTCAGGTCTTTAGTCTGGTGTCGCGTTTGCCCTGATCTTGCGGGCCGACGCCACGCGGGCAATCGCGGCTGCGATTAATGGCAGGGCGATAGTAAACATCACCATCACCGCCCCAAGGGCATTGATTTCCGGGCTGATGGAATTGCGCAGCATGGCAAAAATCTGGGTCGGGACGGTTTCAACACCCCCCGGTTTCCAGAACAGGGTGCCGGTGATGTCATCAAACGAGATGGTGAAGGAAAACAGCATCCCGGCCATCACCGCAGGCATCATCAGCGGCAGGGTAATTTCAAAGAAGGTCTGGATCGGTGTGGCGCCAAGGCTCATCGCGGCTTCTTCGACGTCGCGCCGGATCGATACAAGACGCGCCTGCACCACCAGCAAAACAAAGGGCAGGGTAAACACCACATGCCCCATCAACAGCAGGCCAAAGCTTTTTGGCATGGCAAGGAATTGCAAAAACAACAAAAGAGCCACGGCCAGAACGACTTCGGGGATCAGGATTGGGGCAACCAAAAGTGTTGAGATCGTCCGTTTCCCCGGGAAATCGTATCTGACCATGGCAAGGGCGGCCATTGTGCCAAGCGTTGTTGAAATCGCACTGGTCAATGCGCCCAGTAATAATGAGGTTTTAAACGCGCGCACGATGGCATCGTTGTTCCAAAGGGCTTCGAACCAGCGCATTGAAAGTCCCTCGATCGGGAAACTTCCGAATTGATTGGCGTTAAATGCCAGCAGGATCACAACCGCAACCGGGGCAAACAGGAACACATAAACAAGGATCGTGGCAAAACGGATCAGGGACCAGCCGGACATCATTACATTTCCCCCTATTTGAAACTCTTGGCGATTTGATCGACGCCAAGATAACGGGTGTAAATGACGACCAGCGCACCAAGAAGGGCGAGCAGGACAAGCGAAAGGGCGGAGCCAAGCGGCCAGTTCAACTGTGTCACGATGGCCTCGAACACCAGATTGGCAAACATCGCATCACGCGGGCCGCCAAGGATGACGGGGGTGATGTATGTGCCCGCCGCCAGGACAAAGCATAAAAGCGATCCGGCGGCCAATCCCGGGAAGGACAGCGGAAGGGTGACTTCGCGAAAGGCCTGAAATCCGGTGCAGCCAAGGCTTTTGGCAGCCTCGGTCAGGTTTTTGTCGATGCCATCCAGACTGACATAGACATTTAAGATCATGAACGGCAGCAGGTAATGCACCAGACCGAGAACCACGGTCGTCTGGTTGTAAAGCATCTGGATCGGTTCATCGATGATGCCGATGGATATGAACAGGGTATTTAATGCCCCCGAAGCGCCAAGGATGTTGATCCAGGACATGGTACGGATGATGTAGCTGATCCAGAATGGCAGCATCAGCATCAACAGCAAAAAGGTCTTGGACTTCATCGGCGTATTGGCAACGAAATAGGCCGGGATGTAACCGATCAGCGCACAGATCACCGTGGTGTAAAAAGCAATCGCAAATGTTTGAAACAGGATGTCGCGGTAAAACCGATCGCCAAGGACTTCGATCCAGTTATCAAGGAAAAAACCGACCTGATCGGCACCGGTTGCTGTGCGCAGCCAGAACGAATAAACCACGATGAACATCATCGGGATGATCAATAGCAACGATATTGTCGCCAATGACGGCGACAGCAGGACCCAGGGCGTTCTGCGCGCCCCGGCAACATCTGCGGCCATTTTTGCCTCCCGTTATTGTGCTTTGGCAATTACTTGCCATGCGCGGTTATTTGGCCGTGTATGAATAGGATTTGTTCATTTCACCCCAGACTTGCACATAGCGCAAATAGATAAGTAGAATGGATTGCATAGTCATTGGCTATGGGTGAGGGTGTGAGGCTGAAATATGAACGATTTGATCCGCCGACAATTTGACTGGAATCTGCTGCATACCTTTACCGTGATCGTCGAAGAACGATCCATCACCGGGGCGGCAAACCGCCTGTTTTTGCGCCAGCCCAGTGTTAGCAACGCCCTTAAACGTCTTGAAGATCAGATCGGCGCACGTTTGATTGACCGCGAACGTGGCCGGTTTGAAGTCACCGAACAGGGCAAGGCGCTGTATCATGAATGCCGCGAAATTTGCGGTGCCATCGGGCGATTATCCGATGTGATGACAGATAGCGGCAATCAGCTTAGCGGGCATTTACATTTATGGCTGGCCAGTCATGTGGTGTTTCCCCCGCTTGATGATGCGCTGTTTGAATTTAACCGGGCGCATCCCGAAGTCACCTTTGAAATCAATGTTGCGACATCGGGCAATGTCACAAGTCAGGTTCTGTCCCAACAGGCTAGTTTTGGGATTTGTCTGGTCAATGAACAGCATCCCAGACTGGAATATCGCAGGCTGTATCGTGAACATTTCGGTTTTTTCTGTGGGCCGACCCATCATTTGTTTGGCAAAAGCGATTTGACCCTTGCCGATCTGCGCAGCGAAGCATTTGTGTCGTTTTCCACCGATCAGCTTTCGGATGCGCTGGCGCCGGTGGCGGTGCTGCGTGCACGCGAAGGCATGAAAGGCAAGGTGATCGCCACCAGCCCGCATTTGGAAGAAGTCCGCCGATTGATCAATGCCGGGCTTGGGATTGGGCCATTACCGATCCATGTGGTGCAAAATGCGATGGAACGCGGACAGCTTTGGCGGTTGCCGCCTTATGATGCGCCGCCTGCGATTGATATTTATCTGGTGACCAATCCGCGTATGTCGCAAAGCCGAGCGGAACGGTTTTTCATCGATAATTTGACCGAACGCCTTGCGAAAGCGCCGGATGGTTATTTCGTTTATCCATAAACCGGCCGTGATCGGGACTTGCGCATTTAAGGTGATTGCGCAAGCATGCGGCCAAATACAGATTTGAACGGAACGGATGCGACATGAAGCTGGTTTATTTTTCCTGGGTCAAAGACCGTATCGGCCTGTCCGAGGAAGACGTTGATGTGCCTGCGACGGTTAAAACCGTTGCCGATTTGCTGGCATGGTTGCCGGGCAGGGGGGCGAATTTTGCCGATGCACTGAGTGATCCAACCATCATTCGGGTTGCGGTTGATCAGGAATATGCCCAAGCTGATCGCGAAATCACCGGGGCCATTGAAATCGCACTTTTCCCGCCGGTAACAGGCGGTTAATCACCGATTTTTGAAATAGTCTGATGATTAAAAGGCGCCCCGGTCACAGGGCGCCTTTATTGTGTGATTAATCCGCGGGCGATGCGGTTTGCGTCAGGCTTTCAAAGAATGCCTTGCGACCCAAAGTTCCGGAAATGCGCCCTTCGTGGGTCAGCAATACCGGGTTCTGGGTGATGCCGCGCATATCGATCAGATCTTTGAGAAGGACAGTATCGTCCGCAACAAAGATGACTGAGTTATCCATCGGGTCCAGATCGGTCGGCAGGTCACCGGTATAATTGATCAGCTTAAGTTCACCGAGATCACCATCATGAGCCGCCCGGATGATCCCGTTTTCAAGCGAAATACGAATGTTTTCGTCTTTGATCGGAAGGTCACCGGAACCGGTGCGCTGATCCTTGGCGACGCGTTGCATGATGGCACGGCCGCGCAGGATATGGACCGGGTTCATATGCGCCACGAAATCGGCAACATAGCCATTGGCCGGACGAAGTGCGATGTCTTCGGGGGTGCCATGCTGAACGACATAACCACCTTCCATGATGGCAATTGAATTGCCAAGTTTCATGGCTTCGTCCAGATCGTGACTGACAAACAGGATGGTTTTATTGAGCTTGTCCTGAAGGTCAAGAAGCTCGTCCTGAAGGCGGTTACGGATCAGGGGATCAAGGGCCGAAAACGGTTCATCCATCAAAAGGATCGGGGCATCGGTGGCAAAGGCGCGGGCAAGCCCGACACGTTGTTGCATACCGCCCGACAGTTCATGGGCGTATTTATCCGCCCATTGATCCAGCCCGACCAAGGCCAGCTTTTCGCGCACGATTTCACGGCGCTGTTTCGGGCCCATACCGTCAAGTTCAAGGCCAAAACCAACATTGTCCTCGACCGTGCGCCAGGGAAACAGACCGAATTGTTGAAACACCATGGCAACGCATTTGCGGCGCAAATCACGTAATGTTTTGGTGTCACAGGTGGTTACATCAACCATCCAGTCGCCATCATGCACCCGAAGCGACCCGCGCGAAACTTTATTTAGACCGTTGACACAGCGTAAAAGCGATGACTTGCCTGAGCCAGACAACCCCATCAGGACACAGATTTCACCCTGCGGCACATCAAAGCTGACATTGGCGACACCCAGGATATCACCCGTGGCCTCGGCAATTTCATCGCGGTTCTTGCCTGCATCAAGCAGTTCAAGCGATTTGGCCTGATTGTTACCGAAAATTACGTCGATATTGTCGAATTCAACAGCATTGCTCATGATTACTGCCCCGTGTTTTCGTTGGTGTCGCGACGGCAGATACGATCAAGAATGATGGCCAGAATAACAATTGCCAGACCAGCTTCGAAGCCTTGGGCGATGTTGACCGTATTCAGTGCACGGACAACCGGCTTGCCAAGGCCATCCGCGCCAACAAGGGCGGAAATTACCACCATCGACAGGGATAGCATGATGCATTGCGTCAGACCGGCCATGATCGATGGCATGGCCGATGGCAGTTCGACTTTGAATAACAACTGGCGCGGTGTGCAGCCAAAGCTTTCACCCGCTTCAAGCAATGCCTTGGGCGTGCTGATGATACCAAGATGGGTCAGGCGCACCGGGGCGGCGATGGCAAAGATCACGGTCGAAATCAGGCCGGGCACAACGCCCAGACCAAACAGGATCAGGGTCGGGATCAGATAAACGAATGTCGGGATTGTCTGCATCAGGTCAAGGACCGGGCGCAGTATTTGAAATAACCATGGGCGATGGGCCGATGCGACGCCAAGCGGAACGCCAATGACCATGCAAAACAGCGACGCATATAAAACAAGCGCAAGCGTTTCCATGGTGGCTTCCCAATAGCCAAGATTGACGATCAAAAGCAGCGAAAGGACGGTGAAGGCCGTCAGTTTCCAAGATTTGTGCAGCCAGGCTGCCAACGCGCCAAAGGCCGCGATAATCAGGAAAGGTGGCAGCCAGACCAGAAGGTCGACCGTGTTTTCGATAATGAATTCAAGAACATCCGAGATGGTGTAAAACACGAAATCGGCATGTTCATTTAACGCATCCATCAGGGATGCAATCCACCGTCCCAGCGGAATTTTTGTTTCCGTGAGCCATTCCATTGGATTTTTCCGTTATTTCAAAAAAGTAAAATGTGCCGATACGCTAGGCTTGTTAAAGCTGCGTATCGGCATTAGCAGGGCTTTACGCAGGCGTTAGAGGCCAAGCGCGCCTTTAAGGGCTTCCTTGGCATCGCTACCGTCAAAGGTGGTGACGCCGTCAAGCCATGGGTTGACAGCATCCGGATTGGCTTTTAGCCATGCGGTTGCGGCTTTTGCCGGATCGGTGCCTTCGTTAAGGATGGCATCCATGATCTGGTTTTCCATCGCAAGGCTGAATTTCAGATTGGTGACGAATTTACCGGCATTCGGGCATTCGTCCGTATAACCGGCACGCATGTTGGTGTGAACCGTTGCGCCACCGAAATCCGGACCAAAGACATCATCGCCACCGTCAAGATAGGCCATGTCGTATTTGGCATTCATCGGATGCGGTTCCCAACCCAGGAACACGATGAACTTGTCGCGTGCGGATTTGCGTTTAACTTCGGCCAGCATGCCCTGTTCAGAAGATTCAACAAGTTTAAACCCTTTGAGGCCGAACTGATCTTTGTCGATCATATCCTGAATCAGGCGGTTGCCATCGTTGCCCGGCTCGATACCGTAAATTTCGCCATCAAGCTGGTCTTTGAATTTGGCAATGTCAGCGAAATCTTTCAGGCCTGCGTCATAGGCATTCTTGGAAACCGCAAGGGTGTATTTCGCCCCTTCAAGGTTTGCGCCGCTGCTGACGACCGTGCCTTTTTCCAGATAGGGCGCAATGTCTGCGACCATGGTCGGCATCCAGTTACCAAGGAAGACGTCAACATCGCCGTTGGCAAGGCTGGTATAGGTGACCGGAACGGAAAGAAGTTCGGTTTCTGCGTCATAGCCAAGCGCGTCAAGAATAACCGATGCGGTTGCCGTGGTTGCGGTGATATCGGTCCAGCCGACATCAGAGAAAGTCACGGTTTTGCAAGCATCGCTATCAGCAGCTTGTGCACCGGCTGCACCCAGCAAGGTGGTTGCAATGATCGTGGTGCCAAGAAGGCGGCTGAAAGTGGAAAGATTGGTCATGTTTCTGGTTCTCCCTTGTGTGGACCTAACGGTTACTAATGCCTGTCATGCGACTGTCATCAGACTCTCGGTTCCGGAGGCCAGACGAACATCAACGTAAAATCATCGTCGCTAACACTCGCCCAGAGCCATGCAACAGGTTTCCCGAACCTGTCCGCATGGACCGGAATAATCACAAAAACAGCCCCAACGCCGCACAATCCAGATGTTGTGCCCTGCAATACGTGCCGCGAATGACGGCGTGTTTTTATTGATTGATTGTTCAATTAAAATACAGCATATTCGTCGCAGGTCAATCGTGAAGGGTAAAAAACTGCGTCGGTGTAATACGCCGCGTCAGGAAATCCTTCGGATCGCTTGGAACTGGATATGTGAATGCCCAAGGTTGGAATGCAGCCTGTGCGCCGCAGGCAATTGATCGACGCAACAATTGAAACCATCCATCGTCACGGTTTTGCCGACACCACAATAAGTCGTATTGCCGGGGCAGCCGGAATGTCGTCGGGCATTATTTCGCATTATTTTGGCGGCAAGAACGCGTTGCTTGAAGCAACCATGCGGTTTTTGATGCAGGAACTTCGCAGTGATTTTCTGGCACGCGTCGGCAAGGCGCAAACGCCGATCGAGCGCCTTGAAGCGATTGTTGCAACCAATTTCAACGAAGAACAATTTACCCCGCAGGTGATCGGGGCGTGGTTGTCATTCTGGTCGCAGGTACCATTTTCCGAGGCATTGCGCCGTTTGAACATGATTTATTTTAAACGACTGGCGTCAAATCTGCGCCATGAGTTGCGGTTGCTGACGACAGATCAGCGGGCCGAAGAAATTGCCGCGGTTGTGGCCGCCCTGATTGACGGCATCTGGGTGCGATCCGGTCTGGCACCGGGGCGATCCAATGTTGGGGCCGCGCGCCAAATGGTGCTTGATACCATGCATCTTTATCTGGCGAGTTCGCCCGCGCGTGAGTCCTGAAACCGGGACCAAACGATACATAATTTGAACGAAGGTCGCCCGTATCCGATGCGACCTGCAGGAGTTTCGACATGAGCCTTTATCAGATCCAGAACTTCATTAATGGCAAGAAAACCAACGGTTCGGGCGCGGAAATGATTACGTTAAACCCCGCGACCAATGCCGTTCTTGCCAGGGGCAATGAAAGTACGGCTGCCGATGTTGACGCCGCAGTGAAAGCCGCACGGGCCGGATTTGAAATCTGGAAAAAGACGCCTGCGGCCGAACGCGCCCGTGTGCTGTTTAAAGCAGCCCAGATTTTGCGGGATCGCAATGATGAACTAGCCTTGGTTGAAACGCGCGATACCGGTCGTGCTATTCAGGAAACCGAAATCGTTGATGTGATTTCCGGTGTTGAATGCCTTGAATATTTTGCCGGTGTTGCGGGTAGCATTGCGGGTGAACATATCGATCTTGGTGGTAATTTTGCCTATACGCGCCGCGAGCCGGTTGGCGTTTGTGCTGCCATCGGGGCATGGAATTATCCAATTCAGATTGCCTGCTGGAAGGCCGCCCCGGCCTTGGCGTGTGGCAACGCGGTTGTTTTCAAACCATCCGAAGTCACCCCGTTATCGGCAATTGCGGTTGCCGAAGCCCTTCAGCAAGCCGGTTTGCCTGATGGGGTTTATAATGTTGTGCAGGGCGCGCGGACTTGTGGCGCGGCACTGGTTGAACATCCCGGTGTTGATAAGGTTTCATTGACCGGGTCGGCAGAAACCGGGGCAAAGGTCGCATCCGTTGCCGCAGGCGGCATGAAGGCTGTCACCATGGAACTTGGCGGCAAATCACCGATGATCGTGTTTGCCGATGCTGATCTGGATAACGCCGTTTCTGGTGCGCAGATGGCGAATTTCTATTCATCGGGGCAAATCTGTTCGAACGGGACGCGGGTCTTTGTTCATGAAAACGTTGCTGATGCCTTTATCGAAAAACTGATCGCACGCAGCAAAAATCTGGTTCTTGGTGATCCGGAAAAGCCGGAAACCCAGGTCGGCCCGATTGTGACCAAGGCCCAGTTTGAAAAAATCATGTCCTTTGTCGAAACCGGCAAGGGTGAGGGTGCCAAATGTGTTCTGGGCGGCCATGCGGTGACTGAAAATATGCCGAAGGGCGGATATTTCGTTGCGCCGACGATTTTCACCGGCTGCACCGATGATATGACCATCGTGCGCGAGGAAATTTTTGGCCCGGTGATGTCGGTTCTGACCTTTGCCGACGAAGATGAAGTCATCAAACGTGCCAATGATACCCAATATGGTTTGGCAGCCGGTGTGTTTACCAAAGACCTGTCGCGTGGCCATCGTGTTGTTGCGCGGTTGGAAGCCGGGACGTGCTGGATCAACACATACAACATCACCCCCATTGAGATGCCGTTTGGTGGGGTCAAGAAATCGGGTGTCGGACGTGAAAACGGCCGGGCGGCGATTGAACATTATACCCGCATCAAATCCGTCTATGTCGAAACCGGCGATGTCGAGGCGCCTTACTGATTGATCATATCAATCTTACTTAATTGGCCGCCCGCAACCCGTTGCAAGCAAGGGATGAAGCATGAATACGCCGACCACGACCGAAAATTATGACTACGTCATCGTGGGCTCCGGTTCTGCCGGTGCCGTATTGGCCAATCGCCTGACCGAAGACCCGGAAGTTAAGGTTTTGGTGGTTGAAGCCGGGCCGGTGGATCATTGGTGGGACTGGCGCATTCATATGCCAACGGCATTATCCTATCCGATGCAGTCTGAAACCTATAATTGGGCGTTTTGGACCACCGAACAGTCCAACCTGAATAACCGCCGTATGGAAACACCGCGCGGGCGGGTTTATGGCGGGTCCAGTTCGGTTAATGGCATGGCTTATGTTCGGGGCAATGCGCTTGATTACAATCGCTGGGCGCAACAGGATGCTGCCCTGAAAGATTGGGATTATGCGCGCTGCCTGCCGTATTTCCGCAAGGCCAATACGCGTAATGAAGATGCCAATGGCGATGATTATCACGGTGGGGATGGGCCACAGCATGTCACCACGGGGGCGTGCAAAAACCCGCTGTATCAGGCATGGATGAAGGCCGGAGTTGAGGCCGGTTACACCCATACCGATGACCAGAATGGCTATCGCCAGGAAGGCCTCGGGACGATGGATATGACGGTCTATAAGGGGCGTCGTTGGTCCACCGCACGGGCTTATTTGCATCCGGCAATGAAGCGATCCAACTTGACAGTCTACAACAAGGCATTGGCACAGAACGTTGTTTTTGATGGAAAATGTGCCATTGGACTTGATTTCACCCATCGGGGTGAATTGAAACGTGCCTATGTGGGGCGCGAAGTTATTTTGTCGGCCGGGTCAATCAATTCGCCCAAGCTTTTGATGTTGTCGGGCATTGGCCCGGCGGCACATTTGCGCGAGCATGGCATTGATGTCGTTGCTGATCTTCCCGGTGTTGGCGAGAATCTTCAGGACCATTTGGAGCTTTACGTTCAGATGGAATGCACCCAACCGATCAGCCTGAACAGCAAACTTGATCCGTGGAACAAGTTCAAGATCGGCCTTGAATGGTATTTGTTCAAAACCGGCCTTGGCGCGACCAACCATTTTGAAGCTGGCGGGTTTATCCGTTCCAAGGCCGGAGTTCAGCACCCGGATCTGCAATATCATTTCATTCCGGCGGCGGTTAACTATAACGGGTCCAAAGCGGCCGAAAAGGATGGTTTTCAGGCTCATGTCGGCCCGATGCGATCCAAATCGCGTGGCACGATCCGTCTGGCATCAAATGACCCGGCCAAACGACCCATCGTTGACCCGAATTATATGAGCCACCCGGAAGACTGGGAAGAAATGCGCGCATCCGTGCGGTTAACGCGCGAAATCTTTGCCCAGGATGCGTTTAAAGACCTGCGCGGTGTTGAAATCGGACCGGGCAAAGACATCCAGAGTGATGATGAAATCAATGCCTGGGTCGCCGATCATGCCGAAAGCGCGTATCACCCGTCATGCTCGTGCAAAATGGGCAGCGATGATATGGCCGTGGTGGATGAAAATACCCGTGTGCATGGCATCGAAGGTTTGCGCGTGGTCGATAGTTCGATCATGCCGACGATTGCATCGGGCAACCTGAATGCGCCGACGATCATGATTGGGGAAAGGCCGCTGATATTATTCGTGGCCGAAATCTATTGCCGCCCTCAGATGCGCCGTTCTTTGTCCATCCTGAATGGCAAACCAAACAACGGTAACGATTTAAATCCCCGGTCCCTGATGTTTCAGCGACCGGGGATTTTTCGTTTCGGTTATTGCAATCAACCGATGCGCAGGCGATCATCGCAGAATATTATATGCAATGTTCCCGGATTGCTCGCCATGCAAGAAATCAGCCTGCTTAATTCCGTGATCGGTCCCGTCATGCGCGGCCCGTCCAGTTCGCATTGCGCCGCCCCCTATATGATGGCGAAACTGGCGCGTGAGCTTTCGTGCAGTAATGGCGAGGTTTTGCAAAAAGCGATTGTGCGGTTTGATCCGCGCGGGTCGTTTGCCCCGGTTTATAAGGCCCAAAGTTCGGACGAGAATTTCGCCGCCGGTTTTGCCGGTGCGGCCCTGACCGATGCGGATTACCGCGATATTTTGCCATGTGTCATGCGCGGCGAAGGCTTTTTGTTTTCCGTCGAAATCATCGAACTTGAAAACAACAACCACCCCAACCGTGTTGACCTGGAACTCACCGTCGTTGCCACCGACGGCATGGAACGCAGCGATTTATATGCCGGGGCATCGGTGGGCGGCGGGATGTTTTATATCGATGCGATGAATAATGAGCCGGTGTTTTTAACCGGCAAGACCGCCGTCGTATTTATCTGGGGCGGTTATATTGCCGCCGCATCCGATGGTATTGCGGCCAGTCTGGCGGTGAGTGGCAATGTGTTGCTCGGCACCGCCATCGATCCGGAATGCAATCGATGCGAAATATCGTTGCAAGCCTTGCCCGATGCCAAGGTGATTGCGGCATTGCGCGCGCGCGATGGCATTGATGGTGTGCGGTTTGCTGCGGCATCGCAATATCCGGTTTGTGCCACGGATGATTTGTTTTCGACCAGTGATGCCGTGATTACGGTGGCCGGGGACGAAGGCGGGTCGCTTGCCGATGCCGGTTTGGTTCTAGAGGCCAAGCGCCTTGGATTATCGCGCGCGGCAACACGTGATTTGTTTCGCGAACGCTGTGAATTGATGTTGCGTGTGGTGGCCGAAGGATTTGATGCCAAACCCGAAGACAATGTGATGCGGTTTTTAACCCTGCGCGCGCGCAAGGTGCGCGATGCCAATCTGCCGGGTGGCCTTGGCGGGGCGGTGTTGCAAGATGCCATTGCCGGGGCATTATCAGCAATGGAACGGGATTCCAATCGCGGGCTGGTCTGTGCCGCGCCGACAGCCGGAAGTGCCGGTGTGGTGCCGGGAACGCTTTACGGTCTGATCCGTCATGGTCTTGATCTGGACGGTGCGACTGATGCGTTGCAAGTCATGGCGCTGGTGGGGGCGGTATTTGCCGCACGCGGCACCTTTGCCGCCGAATGCGGTGGCTGTTCGGTTGAAACCGGGGCATCGGCGGCAATGGCTGCGGCCGGTGTGGCGCAGGCCTTTGGCGGTGATCCCAAGCAATGCTTTGATGCGGCCAGCATGTGTTTGATGAATACGTTGGGGCTGGTTTGTGATCCGGTGGGCGGGGATGTTGAAATCCCGTGTCATGCGCGCAATGTTGCCGGGGTGTCACATGCATTTTCATCGGCTATGGCGATACTGGCCGGGTTTGATGCGGTATTGGGCTATGACGAACTGGTCGATCAGACGGTGAAGATCGGGGCGATGATGCATCCTGATCTGCGCTGTACGGCGCGGGGGGGCTGTGCGGCGACCAAGACCGCCCTTCGCATGGTCGAGGCGGTTAGCCATTCGCCGGGTTGAACGAACCAGCATGGTTGCTGACGGCCTGCAGGTTCGGGGCTTAACAACTGTTTTTGCGCAATCCTTTGCCCCGCTTGTTGCCTGTTTTGGCATAATCGGTGAAAAGCATGTTTCTAGCCTAAAATTTGGCAATTTTCCCTTGATACAGGCCGCGTTTCCGGCACCATGACCGGATAACAAACCACCAGATAACCATTCGAGGCATCCCGTGTTTATCCCCAATTTCCTGACGGCAAATGACAAGGCCGGTGCGTATCCGCAATCCTATTATGCGGCGACGTCGAATAAAACCGAACCCTTCGCAACACTCGATGGTGATCAGTCCTGCGATGTTGTGGTAGTGGGCGGCGGTTTCACCGGTTTGTCATCGGCCCTTCATCTGGCGGAACGCGGTTACAGCGTTGTGTTGCTTGAAGCACATCGGGTCGGTTGGGGCGCGTCGGGGCGCAATGGCGGGCAGGTCGGATCGGGCCAGCGACGTGAACAGGACGACCTTGAAAAGATGCTTGGCCGTGATGACGCCAAAAAGCTTTGGGATATTGCTGAACAATCCAAGGATATCGTCAAAAGCCTGATCGCCAAACACGGGATCAAATGCGACTGGAAACCGGGCATTTTACATGCGGATCATCGCGAACGGTTTGTTGCGGGAACCCATGAATATACCCAAAAGCTTCAGACCGAATATGGCTATGACGCGATCCGCACGGTTGGGCGCGATGAAATCCGCGACATGTTGGGATCGGAATTTTATCATGGTGGGTCGCTTGATATGGGGGCGGGGCATCTGCATCCGCTGAACTTTGCGATTGGCATTGCCGATGCGGCCCGTGCTGCCGGGGCAAAGATTTATGAAAATGCGACGGTGACCGGTTATGACAGCGGGGAAAAAATCGTTGTTAAAACCGCTGCCGGGCATTGCGTGACCGCAGACATGATGGTGTTGGGCTGTAACGGTTATCTGGACGGGTTGGAAGATCGCGTTGCCAAACGGGTCATGCCGATCAACAATTTTATCATCGCGACCGAGCCATTGGGCGATGATCTGGCACGTGATTTGATCCGTGATGATGTGGCGGTGGCAGATTCAAAATTCGTGATCAATTATTATCGCCTGTCGGCGGATAACCGCATGCTGTTTGGCGGTGGGGAAACTTACAGCTATCACTTCCCCAAAGACATTAAATCCTTTGTCGCCCCCTATATGCTTGAAGTCTATCCGCAGCTTAAAGACGTTAAAATTGATTATGGCTGGGGCGGGACATTGGCGATTACGATGAACCGCATGCCGTTTTTCAATAAGGTCGAGGATCGCGTCTTTACCGCCACGGGTTATTCCGGGCATGGGGTGGCGCTGGCGACCCTTGCCGGGCAAATCATGGCCGATGCGATTTCGGGGACGATGGAACGGTTTGATGTGATGGCCAATATCAAAATCCCGAGTTTCCCGGGTGGCAAGGCATTGCGTTATCCGCTTTTGGTCCTGGCAATGACCTGGTATTCAATCCGCGACAGGCTTTGATCGGGGGTGTTTTGATCGGGTTATTTTGGCTCCCAGGATGAAACCGGGTCATAGCGTTCACCCTTGCCCAGAATGACGCCGTTATGCGCGGCGATGCCGATTTCGAAACTTGATGCGATCCGAAGCGCGCGTTCCATGAAATGTCGAGCGGCGGGTGTTTCGCATTGTTCAGAAAGGGTTTGGGCAAATAATTCAAGCCAGCGATCAAAATGGGTGCGATCAATTTTAAGCGGCATATGTTTTTGCATCGGGCGCCCGTCATAGGAACCACTGGCAAGCGCCACCGATGACCAGAACATGCACATCCGCCCAAGGTGATGATCCCAGTCGGTGATCTTGGCGTCAAATATCGGGCCCAGCATCGCATCATCGCGCACCTTGGCGTAAAAGCCATGCACGACATTTTTGATCATGTCCTGATCAATGCCGGTGTCTTCGCGGATTTTTCGCGTGGCGATTTCGCGGCGTTCGTTGATTTCGGCAAGGGTCGGTTGATCAGACATGATGGGGGCTCTGTTTAATGTAGATAAATAATCACGGCAATAGCGCCAAAGCCATTGCCGTGACATGAGATAAGTCAGTTTGCCCGATTACGCAAACCTGTCACGCAATCCATAGTACCGATAAGCAAGATTGCGACCAATCCGGCGGAACCGGGAAAACGGAAAACGATCCGGCGGTGTGCCCATGATGGCACCGGTTTCCGACGGTTGCTGTGTACCAAGGATTTGTTTGCCCAGCATCTGACCGGCAAGGCTGCCCAATGCAACGCCATTGCCATGCCAGGCAAGTCCGGTCCAGATATCACGGTGCCCCGGAACCCGGCCAAGATAGGGGCGGAAGGATTGTGACAGACAGGCCAGCCCGTTCCAGTGATGGGTGATATCGACATCGCGCCATGCCGGGAACATGCGATTGAAATTACCCAAAAGGTCTTGCTTGGCATGGGCAAAAGACGTTGGAGTGGCGGTAATGCCACCGCGTCCCCCAAACAGGAACCGGTTATCGGGCAGTTTGCGGAAATAATGCAAAAGAATGCGGCTATCAAATGCCATCAAATCACTGGTCCAGCCCTGATTGGCAAGTTCATCATCAGACATCGGCCGGGTGACCAGAATACCGGAAAAGACCGGCATCAAGCGCCCACCAATCCAGTCGGGCAGGTTTTCGGCACTATAGCCATTGGTGGCGATGATGACTTTTGGGGCTGAAATCCGGATGTTTTTAGATGTCAATTCATAGCCATTGCCGGTGTTTTTCACATCTTCGATGGTGGCCTGTTCGAATATCCGAACACCTTTTGATGCGCATTGATGGTGCAGACCGGCCAGATATTTCATCGGGTGCAGGCCAAAGCCCGCTTTGACATGCAGCCCGCCATAGGTTTCCCCGGCGTTAAGGCCGCGTTCGCAAAGCTGATCGCGGGTCAGGAACTCGGTTTCGATATCGGTGAAATGCGCTGTTTCGGCAGCGTCTTCATGCAAGTCGGCAACCCGGTTGGGTTTGTGCGCCAAGATGACCTCGCCGTTTGAATGGCGGTCAGCATCGACATTCCAGCTTTCCAGCCGTGATCCGACAAGATCGATGGCGCTTCTTTGAAGCTTGGCGAAATGGCGTGTTTCATCCTCGCCAAACTGTTTGGCAAGTTGGGCGTAGCTTTTGCCACTGCCGCCCATGCAACAAAACCCGCCATTGCGGCCCGATGCACCCCAACCACTGCGCCCGGCGTCAAATACGGCAACATCGACCCCGTTTTCAGCCAGTTCAAGGGCTGCTGAAAGGCCCGTGTATCCGCCGCCAATGATGGCGACTTCGGTCTGGATTGTTGTGGCGTCGGGCAACGTTTCGCAATCGGGCAGGGGCGAGGCACTGGCGACCCAGTAACTTTCAGGAAGGGTATCGGTTTGATAGGCGGTGGGTTGATATAGATGTTTGAGCATGGGGCACTCTGGCGTGTGGTGGCGGTTGAGGGGCGGGATGAAATGGCAAACACCCGGCAATGATAAATCACGCCGGGTGTTTGTGTAATGCAGGGATATCAAATCGGGGTTTACATTTTTCCGATTTTTTTTGCGGTCGCATCGAAGGCCGCACGCGCACGTTTGACGAGTTCGTCAACTTCGCCGTGGGTGATGCAAAGTGGCGGTGACGCCACCATGCGATCACCGCAGGCCCGCATGATCACACCATTTTCAACACAGGCATCGCGGCAGATCGTGCCAACGACACCGGGTTTGTCGAATGGTTTGCGCGTGGCTTTGTTGTCGACCAACGGCATGCCGGCAATCAAACCAACGGTTTCAACGGCCCCGACCAGCGGGTGGTCTTCAAGGGTTTTAAGCTGTTTGGCGAAATACGGACCGATATCATCGCGGACGCGTTCGACCATTTTTTCGTCGCGCAAAATACGGATGTTTTCAAGCGCCACAGCCGCACATGCCGGATGCCCGGAATAGGTGAAGCCATGGGTGAATTCACCGCATTCATTGATCAATACATCGGCAACCCGGTCGCCAACCATCACCGCCGAGATCGGCAGGTAACCGGACGACATGCCTTTTGCCATTGGCATCAGGTCCGGCTTGATGTTGAAGGTGTCGCAGCCAAACCAGTTACCGGTACGGCCAAAGCCGCAAATGACTTCGTCAGCGATCAGAAGAATGTCGTATTTTTTGCAGATACGCTGAATTTCCGGCCAATAGGTTGACGGCGGAATGATCACGCCGCCAGCACCCTGGATCGGTTCGCCGATAAAGGCCGCAACGCGATCTGCGCCAAGTTCTTCGATTTTTTCTTCGAGCTTGCGCGCCGCAATCAGGCCGAATTCTTCGGGGGTGTGATCGCCGCCTTCGCCGTACCAGTACGGTTGGTCAATATGGGCAATATCGGGCAGAAGCAACCCGCCCTGCGAATGCATTCCCGCCATACCACCAAGCGACGCACCGGCAACGGTAGAGCCATGATAGGCATTTTTGCGGCTGATAATAACTTTGCGTTCCGGCTGATCTTTAAGGTTCCAATACTGGTGCACCATACGAACAACCGTGTCGTTCGCTTCTGACCCGGAATTGGCAAAAAAGACGCGGTTCAAGCCATCGGGCGTAATTTCTGCAAGAATTTTGGAAAGTTCAATTGCGGGCGCATTCGCGCACTGGAAGAAGTTGTTGTAATAGGGCAGTTCAAGCATCTGCTTATAGGCGGCTTCGGCAAGTTCTTTGCGGCCATAACCAATATTGACGCACCAAAGACCGGCCATGCCGTCCAGATACTTTTTGCCGTGTGAATCTTCAATGAATACGCCATCGGCACGGGTAATCACGCGTGTACCACGGCTGTTCAAATCAGCCGTATCAGTAAACGGGTGAATGTGGTGCTGTTGATCGATATCCTGCCAATAGGCGGTTTTGTCGAAATTATTCATAACGTCTCCTGACAGCGATGCTTGCCTGTTTTGTGCGATATGTTGAACATCTGGGTCTAGTGTTCGTTTTTTCGAACACCTTTGCAAGAGGAATTTTTGTGATGCCAATTTGATGTTTTTGGGGCGGTATCCGATATGGGGCGGGAGTTTGTAAACGTCGCGGTATTGCAACATATTTGCCCGGATGATTTATTTTGCACTGCATTATTTGTACGATATATCGCACGAGGGGCTTGACCGAATTCATTGGGCGGGGCACGATGCGATAGTGAATAAAGCGGCTTTTCTGGGAGTAATAGACGATGAACACGTCGTTCGTCGAAGACAGCAGGGCTGAAGCTCTGCGATTCTTTGAGACAAATCCTGATATCGAACTGGTCGAATTGCTTATCCCTGATGTGAACGGGGTGTTCCGTGGCAAGCGGATCAGCAAGCAGAAGTTTCTCAAAAGCTTCCAAGAAGGCATAAATATGCCTGGTTCCGTGTGTTTGGTGGATATCACCGGCGACACACCGGAAGGTACAGGCATGTTGTGGTCCAGTGGTGATCAGGACAATGTGGCAAAGCCCATTCCCGGCACATTGCATGCTGTTCCCTATGGCGAGCTGCCGCTGGCACAGGTGATGATGAGCCTGCATAATTTGGATGGCACAAGATTCTTTGCCGATCCGCGTAACGTATTGCAAGGTGTCGTTGATCGTCTGACCGCAGATGGTTTCTATCCGACGGTTGCACTTGAACTTGAATTCTATCTTGCCGATCAGAACGAACAGACAGCGGCACCCTTGCCGCCCGCACCGCTTGGCGGCGGGATTGCGTCTGACGGAGTTCAGGTTTATGGCCTGCAACAGATCGAAGATTTTGAAAAAGTCCTTCATGATGCGGTTGGCGAACTTAACCGACAGGGTATCCCGGCTGATACAATCGTTGCCGAAGCCGGCCCCGGTCAGTTCGAAATCAATTTGGGGCATGTTAATGACCCGATGCAGGCCGCCGATCATGCCATGCAGCTTAAGCGCGTGGTAAAAGGCATTGCCTGGGATCACGGGGTTACGGCAACCTTTATGGCCAAGCCCTATTCCGATCAGGCCGGTAATGGTTTGCATGTCCATGTTTCATTAGGTGACAAGGATGGTAATAACGTTCTGTCGCCGGTTGGAGACGAAGAAGTTTCCGACAATCTTCTAAATGCGATTGGCGGGCTTCAGGTATCGATGTTTGAAAGCATGGCGATTTTTGCGCCAAACCCGAATTCCTATCGCCGTTTCCAGAATAAGGCCTATGCGCCGATGTCACCGAACTGGGGGCTTAATAATCGGACCGTTGCCTTGCGTATTCCGGCTGGCAGCCCGAAGGCGGCCCGTATTGAACATCGTGTGTCGGGTGCGGATGCCAATCCGTATCTGGTTCTGGCCTGTGTTCTTGCCGGTATGCATTACGGTCTGAAAAACAAGCTTGATCCGGGTGATCCGATTGTTGGAAACGGTTACGAGCAGCATGGTGGCAAGATCGTTCCGCGCAGCATGATTTCTGCGCTGGATCATTTTGTTGATGGCCCGATTGTTCGCGATTATCTGGGCGAACGTTTTGTCGAGGTTTTCGATATTTGTCGGCGTTCGGAATATGACGAATTCTTCTCCGAGGTCACAGCGCTTGAATATCGTTGGTATCTTGACGCGGTATAACGCCAAATTTGTAAAATAATCGCCGATAAGAGCGATCGACAGGGAAGAAACCGGATGTCACAGAAGGTTGGGGATCGTTTGAAGGCCATACGTACGATGTATGGGCTGTCCCAGCGTGAACTGGCGCGTCGCGCCGGTGTTACCAACAGCACGATCTCGACAATTGAACAGAACCGGGTCAGTCCGTCGGTGGATAGTCTGACCAAGGTTCTGGATGGCATCCCCATGAGTTTGATCGATTTCTTTACAATCGATCTGGAAAATGGCGAGGAGATTTTCTTTCGCAAGGAAGAACTTGTCGAACTGTCAGACGGAACCATGTCGATGCGCCTTGTCGGGGCAACCCGCAAAGATCGCAAACTGCGTGTCCTGCATGAAATCTATCCGCCCGGTGGCGATACCGGCGATAAACTTATCGTTCAAAAAGGCGAAGAGGCCGGTGTCGTTGTTCGCGGCAAGCTTGCCGTAACGGTGGGTGAACGTGTTCAGGTGCTTGGCCCCGGGGATGCGTATTACTTTAATGCGGAAATTCCGCACCGTTTCCGCAATGCAGGCGATGTTGAATGCGAAGTCGTTAGTGCGGCAACTCCGCCGTCATACTGATTGAACAATCATATTTTTATATAATGCGCGGCCGAAAATAACGACGCGCCACCTGTCAGGAGGATATCCGCATGACAAACCAGTTGAGTTTTGAACAGCTGAGCGCACAGGCCGCCAGCCTTAAAATCCGTAATCAGGCCTTTATCAATGGTGCCTATGTCGATGCCGCATCGGGCAAGACATTTGATTGCATCAGCCCGCGTGATGGCAAGGTCCTGACCAAGGTTGCCGAATGTGATGTCGAAGACGTCAATCGTGCTGTTGCATCGGCCCGTGCCGTTTTTGAAAAAGGCAGTTGGTCCGAAGCAGCACCGGCGAAACGCAAGGCGATCCTGCTTCATTTCGCGGACCTTTTGGAAAAGAACGCCGCCGAACTGGCATTGCTTGAAAGCCTTGATATGGGCAAACCGATCAAGCTTGCGGCACGGGATGATATTCCGTTGTCGTATAAATGCATTCGCTGGTACGCCGAAGCCATCGACAAGATCTATGACGAGGTTTCCCCGTCAGAAACCAACGCGATTGGCATGATTACCCGTGAACCGCTTGGCGTGATTGCGGCCGTGGTGCCATGGAATTTCCCGCTGATGATGGCGGTCTGGAAACTTGGCCCGGCATTGGCGATGGGCAATTCGATCATTCTTAAACCGGCGGAACAATCATCGCTAACGGCTATTCGTGTTGCTGAAATTGCGATTGAAGCCGGTCTTCCCGAAGGTGTTCTGAACGTGGTTCCGGGCTTTGGCCCGACGGCGGGCAAGGCGCTTGGTCTGCATCCGGATGTGGATTGCGTGACCTTTACCGGGTCTGGTGAAGTCGGCAAACTGTTCCTGCAATATTCCGGTCTGTCGAATATGAAACGTGTCTGGCTGGAATGCGGTGGCAAAAGCCCGAATATCGTTCTGGCTGATTGCCCGGATTTGGACGCCGCAGCCGAGTCTGCTGCGGGTGGTATATTCTATAATCAGGGTGAAGTTTGCACGGCTGGATCGCGCCTGATTATCGAAGAAAGCATCAAGGATGAATTCATTGAAAAGGTTGTCGCCGCAGGGGCAAAAATGCAACCGGGTGACCCGCTGGATCCGAAATCCGAAATGGGTGCCATTGTCGATGAAGGTCAGATGAGCCGCGTTCTTGGCTATATCGAAAAAGGATCGGCCGAAGGTGCGACACTCTGTACCGGTGGTAAACGGGCACGGACCGAATCTGGTGGGTATTATGTTGAGCCGACTGTGTTTGACGGGGTCAAAAACGACATGACCATTGCCAGAGAAGAAATCTTTGGTCCGGTTTTGTCGGTGATTTCAGTCAAGGATTGGAAAGAGGCTGTTCAGACGGCAAATGATACGCCATATGGATTGGCAGCAGCAGTCTGGACGCGCGATATCAACAAGGCACATCTGGCCGCGAAAAAATTGCGCGCCGGTCTTGTCTGGATCAATTGCTGGGATGGTGGATCAATCACCATGCCGTTTGGTGGTTACAAGCAATCGGGTACCGGTCGCGACCGGTCGCTGCATGCACTGGACAAATATTGTGAAATCAAGTCGACCTGGATTGCGCTGGGCGACGCCTGAACGCCGGATGGGCTAGGGGAATAGATAAGGGACGAGCTATGAGCAGTACCGGGGTTATCGATACCAAAGGCGGCGACAACGCCTTTACTGCGAAATCTGTGCATCAGAATACCAGCGAGCCGATGTATTCCGGCGCGCTGTCATTCATGCGACGGAAATATTCCCGTGATCTTAACGGGATTGATGTCGCGGTGACGGGGATTCCTTATGATCTTGCCACGTCAAGCCGTCCGGGAACGCGCCTTGGCCCACAAGGTGTGCGTCGCGCCTCGGTCAATCTGGCCTGGGCGCCGCATTTCCCGTCGGGGCGCGATATCTTTGCCGAGCTTGCGGTTGTTGATTATGGCGACATGGTTATTGATCCCGGTTATCCGCATAAAATCCCGGATATGATCGAGGATCATGCGCGAGATATCGTACAATCCGGTGCCAAGATGCTGACGATTGGTGGGGACCATTTCGTTAGCTATCCGATCCTCAAAGCTCATGCCGAGAAATACGGCAAGGGTATTTCCTTGATCCAGTTTGATGCCCATTCCGATACATGGGAAGACGATGGGGATCGCATTGATCATGGCACCATGTTCTGGCATGCGGCCCAGAATGGCATTGTTGATCCGGCGAAATCAATTCAGGTCGGTATTCGTACCCATAATGAATCAACCCATGGCTTTAACATCCTGTATGGGCCGGATGTTCAGGCGATGTCGATTGATCAGATCGTTGCCAAAATCAAGGATGTGGTGGGTGATAATCATGCCTATATCACCTTTGATATTGACGGACTTGACCCTTGCTATGCCCCGGGAACCGGTACGCCGGTTCTGGGTGGTTTGACCAGCCATCAGGCGGTTTCGATCCTGCGTGGTTTGGCTGGCGGGATTGATCTGATTGGCTCGGACGTGGTTGAAGTTTCCCCGCCTTATGACGTGTCCGATATTACGTCATTGGCCGGAGCAACGATTGCATGGGAAATGCTGAACATCCATGCGGTGAACAGAAAACCCTGATCGTTACGTTAACTGGAATTTGGCAATGGCCGGTATTTTCATGATACCGGCCATTGCTTTTTCATGATGCTGTGATGTTATGGCGACTATTCATTGCATCGGAGAATAGATATGAAACCGGTTTCGATCTCGTTATTGACGATTTGTGGTATCGAAGAACTGCCAAACCACCAGACACGGTCGGTTTCGCATGTTCTTTCGGTGGTTGACCCGGAACGTGCCGACCTTGATGCGTTTAATGCCTATGCCCCGCATGAACGCACGATTTTGCGTTTCCACGATATTATTGATGATCTTCCCGATCAGATTGCCCCGACACCGGCCCATGTTGAAGAAGTCCTGACGTTCGGCGATGGGCTGCGCAATACTGTTGATACACGCCAAGACGGCCATTTGCTGGTGCATTGCCATATGGGGGTTTCGCGTTCAACGGCTGCGATGCTGACCCTGATGGCGCAAGTCCAGCCTGATATCGCCGAGGATGAGCTATTCGCCAAACTGCGCGCCATTCGACCGATTGCCTGGCCCAATTCGCGCATGATTGGCTTTGCGGATGATCTGCTGGGGCGGGGTGGTAAACTGAACGCAGCGCTTGCGCGGCATTATCGCTATCAGCTTGACCATGATGATCATTTTGATGAATGGATGACATCGCTTGGCCGCGCCCGCGAAGTTGCGCTGGGGAAATCGGTCTGAAGTTATTGAAAAAACACCGGTTCAAAGCCACTTTTCGCGTAAGGTGGCTTTTCCTTTGCCTGATGAATTGAATCGATTTAAAAACGTCGCGTCCCACAGCAAATGATAATGCCCGCAACCCGGTTGCCGGGCGACATAAACGGAGAAACGCTATGAGCGCAAAAGCAGTTTGCCTTGGGGAGTTGCTGATCGATTTTGTCCCGACCGTGACCGGTACCGGCCTTGCCGATGCACCGGCCTTTGCCAAGGCCGCAGGTGGTGCGCCGGGCAATGTGGCCGTGGGGTTGCAACGGCTGGGCATTGAAACCGGTTTTATTGGCAAGCTTGGCGATGATGCCTTTGGTCATTTTTTGGTCGATACGTTAAAGGCCGATGATGTTGATACATCGGGTATTGTCCTGACCAAGGAAGCCCTGACCGGGTTGGCTTTTGTGTCGCTGCGGGCCGATGGCGAACGTGAGTTTTCGTTTTATCGCAGTCCGTCGGCGGATATGTTGCTGACACCTGCCGATCTTGATCAGGATATGCTTAAGGGCTGTGACTTATTTCATTACGGCACGCTTTGCATGATTGATGATGATCCACGTGCCGCGACCCTTGCTGCAATTGATATTGCACGTGAAAACGGGGCGATTATTTCCTGTGACCCGAACCTTCGTTTGCCGCTTTGGCCCAGTGCCGATGCCGCGCGCGATATGTTGCGACTTGCGATTACCAAGGCGGATGTGGTCAAGATTTCTGATGATGAAGTGACCTTTATCACCGGCAAGGACGATCTTGAGGCCGGTGTTCGAGAATTATGGTGCGATCACTGGAAACTGATGATCGTAACGTCCGGCCCAAAAGGCAGCCGTTTCTTTACCCCGGATTTCGAAGGGTCGGCCAAACCGTTTAAGGTTACAGCGGTTGATGCAACCGGGGCTGGGGATGGCTTTACCGCCGGCTTCCTGTCACGCTTACTCAAAGACCCGGAATTGCTGAAATCGGCGAAAAAGGTCGAGGCTGCCTGTCGCTTTGCCAATGCTGTCGGCGCGATGACAGCCACCAAACGCGGTGCGATTGCGGCCCTTCCGACCGAGGCAGAGGTTGCACAATTCCTGTCAGTGAACTGATTGTCCGGTTACAATTCATTTGATGGCGGTTTCAGCCCCCGGAACTGCCATCAAAATGCCCCACAAACCGTCCCACAAATGGTCGTATCGGCGTGTTAGTGTTCTGACATAACGTTGGTATTGTTTGCTATCTGTTTGAAGCCGAGGGTGGAATGTCCACAGAAAATATGACGACCTGTTGGGATAAGCTTGATCAATTGGGGGCGGAAGTTTCCAAAAACCTGAACTTGCGCAAGGCCTTTGCCAATGACCCGGCGCGGTTTGACCGTTTTCAGGTCGCGCTTGATGATCTGTTTGTCGATTATTCGAAAAACCTGATCACCGATGATGTGATGGCAGCCCTTCGTGAATTGGCCAAGGTGGCACAGGTTGAAAGCTGGCGCGATCGTATGTTTGCCGGTGACCGGATCAATGTCACCGAAAACCGTGCTGTTTTGCACACGGCGCTTCGCAATCTGGATGGTGATCCGGTGATGGTCGATGGCCACGATATCATGCCCGATATCAAGGACGTGCTGGCACGCATGAAGGCTTTTGCCGCGCGGATCCATACCGGTGATTGGAAAGGCCATACCGGCAAGGCAATTACCGATGTGGTCAATATCGGGATTGGCGGATCGGACCTTGGCCCTGTCATGGTTAACGAGGCCCTTCGTCCGTATCATATCGATGGTATTCGCTGTCACTTCGTGTCGAATGTTGATGGTGCGCATATCGTTGATACGCTGAAAGACCTTGATGCGGAAACGACACTTTTCATCATTGCATCAAAGACCTTTACCACCGATGAAACCCTGACCAATGCCTATTCGGCGCGGGACTGGCTGATTGGGCTGCTAAAGGACGAGGCCGCGGTTGCCAAGCATTTCGTGGCCGTGTCGACCGCCCTTGATAAGGTCGCCGCCTTTGGCATTGATACTGATAATGCGTTTGGTTTTTGGGATTGGGTCGGGGGCCGTTACAGCCTTTGGTCGGCCATTGGATTGCCGATCATTCTAGCCGTTGGTTATGACAAGTTTGAAGAATTGCTGCGCGGTGCGCAGGCAATGGATAACCATTTTCAAACCGCCCCGATTGATCAAAACATTCCGGTGACCCTAGCGCTGATTGGTGTTTGGTATCGCAATATTCTGGGGGCATCCAGTCAGGCAATCCTGCCCTATGATCAACATCTGTCGCGCCTGCCAGCCTATTTGCAGCAGGCAGATATGGAAAGCAACGGCAAGTCGGTTACCCGCGATGGCAAGCCGATCTTTTACGAAACCGGCCCGATCATCTGGGGCGAGCCCGGGACCAATGGCCAGCATGCGTTTTATCAACTGATCCATCAGGGGACTGAACTGATCCCGGTTGATTTCATTGTGGCGGCCAATGCGTTGCATCCATTGGCAAACCATCATGACAAGCTGGTGGCGAATTGCTTTGCCCAGGCCGAGGCCCTGATGCGTGGCAAGACCGAGGCCGAAGTCCGCGATGAACTTTCGGGTACCAACTTAACCCCGGCCGAGATTGATGTTCTGGCCCCGCAAAAGGTTTTTGCCGGGAATAAGCCGAGCAATATGATCCTGTATAAACAACTTGATCCCTTCACCTTGGGACGTTTGGTTGCGATGTATGAACATAAAATCTTTGTTCAGGGCATTATTTGGAACGTCAATTCCTATGACCAATGGGGGGTGGAACTGGGCAAACAATTGGCCAAAGAATTGTTGCCGATGGTGCAGGCCACGCAAAGTGGCGATGCCCGTGATGCATCCACGGCCGGTTTGATCAAGCAGTTGCAGGCATTGCGTGGTTAATCACCACACGTGATGCAGACGTCAACCATTTGGGGGCGGTGGCGGCTATCGGCTGGCACCGTCCTTGTCTTTGTTTATGCATTCTTTTTTGCCATGGGGATCAACTGGTCAGAGTTTCGATCATGGCATGTGCCGCGCATTTTCCGCTGCGCCATGCGGCTTCGACACGTGCGCCAAGGCACCAGTCACCTGCGGCAATTATTCGACCCTTCATCCCGGTTAAATGGCTTTGGCCAAGCGGTGTTTCCGTTCGGGCATATCGCCAGCGATGGGCGTCGATTGATATGATTTCGGGAAGTCGGCTGCCACATATATCGCGAAATTTTTCCAGCAAGCGCGATGCGACACGTTCGTTGTCGTCTTCCAGATTGTCACGGGACCATTCTGTGGTGGCGTGCAAAACCCAAAGATCCGGTGATGGTCTGTGGGGCAGATTATTATTATTGTCGCTTCGCGCGGCCCAACTGATGGCAGGGTCAGGATGGACCATGGCGTCAAATACCGTGGGTAAAGAGTTGGCAAATGCGATCATTGCTGACCAGCAGGGAGCAATTTTAACGTTATTGATGACATCAAACCGCGGGCTTAAGGGCTGTAACAGTTCGGCGGCTTGAGGGGCCGGTGCAGTTGCGATTACACCGTCAAAAGGACCAAATTCCTGACCAAGATTATTATGCAGGACAAATTCACGGGGGCCATGTGGTTCAATGCGATTGATGTGGTGACGGGTGCGAATTTCAAATGAGGTCAGAAGGGGCGTGACCAGCTTGTTCATTTGTGGCGCGCCCTGATACCAAATGTCGGCGGCGGTGTTGCCATCCGCAATCGGGCGTGGCGTCTGTTGTCTTTGGGCTTGCTGGCCGTGATACAGGTTGGGCCGCCAGTCGCGCGCTGAATTTTGGCTTGCGGCATGGCGCAGAAAGGCACGGAATGCCGGATCACGTGCCGTCACATATTGGGCGCCATGGTTGAAATTGCCAAATTCGGTTCGGCGGGTCGCAAGCCGCCCGCCTGTGCCGCGGCTTTTTTCAAAGACCGCCACATTGATGCCAATGCCATGCAGGGTCGATGCTGCCTTAAGGCCAGCCATGCCCGCACCGATCACGGCGATATTGATCGTGGCCATTCTTGCTGTTTCCAACTGATTTTCGTGAACGGTTATTGCTTTACGTTGATTGTGGCTGTTCAGAGCATAGCGGGGTTCAGGAAATTTATGAAACTGTCACGGCGTCGTCATCAAACTGTTACGGCTTGTTTGCAGGTTGTCAGCCACGGTTAATTCAGTTTTCAGGGGGAACTATGCGTTATTCATTAATGGCGACTGTTGCGATGTCTGTGCTTCTTGGGGCTTGTGGGACAGCGGCGACGTCAAAGAACGTTGCGATGGGGCTTGATACGGCAACACCGGCGGCCAAACCGCTTTCGATCCTTTCAATGGGCGAATATCGCACCGGCGTATTTGATGAAAGTGCGGCTGAAATTCCGGCATTTGATCCGGTGGCCAAGCGTATTTTTGTTGTGAATGGTGGCGATAAGGCCATCGACATTCTTGATATGTCGAACCCTAATGAAATCACCAAAACCGGTTCGCTTGATCTGTCGAATTGGGGCAAAGCCGCCAATAGCGTTGCCGTTCATGATGGCGTTGTGGTTGTTGCTGTTGAAAACAACGACAAACAGGCCGTTGGCAAGGCCGTGTTCTTCACGACCGATGGTGATTTTATCGCGGCCGTCACGGTGGGCGCCTTGCCCGATATGATCAAATTTACCCCGGATGGTAAATATGTTTTGGTTGCCAATGAAGGTGAACCAAATGATGCGTTTGACAATGATCCGGAAGGCAGCGTTTCGATCATTCCGGTATCGGGTGATGTGGCCAAGTTAACGGATGCGGATGTTCGTAACGTTGATTTCGCCTTTTTGAATGATGCGACGCTTCCATACGGCATGCGGGTATCGAACCCGGGCACGTCAAGTATTGCACAGGATGTTGAGCCGGAATATATCGCCGTGTCGAAAGACAGTAAAACGGCCTATGTGTCGCTTCAGGAAAATAACGCTGTTGCGATCCTTGATATTGCAACCGCCAGCTTGATCCGTGTTGCCGGTCTTGGGTTCAAGGACCATTCGGTCAATGCGTTTGATGCCAGCGACAAGGACGGCAAGATCAATATCCGCACCTGGCCGGTGATGGGGATGTATATGCCCGACACCATTGATACGATTGAAATCGATGGCAAAACCTGGGTGCTGATCGCGAACGAAGGCGATTCCCGCGATTATGATGGCTATAGCGAGGAAACCCGCGTCGGCAAGTTGACCCTTGATCCGGTAGCATTCCCGAATGCGGCAAGCTTGCAAAAGGATGAAAACCTGGGCCGCCTTAAAACCACCAAGGCACAGGGCGACATTGACGGCGATGGTGATTTCGATGTGATTTATAGCTATGGCGCGCGGTCGTTCTCGGTTCTCGATGCGGGTGCCAAGATGGTCTATGACAGCGGTGATCAATTCGAACAGTATATGGCCGCTAATTATGGCAATGTTTTTAATGCCTCGAATACTGAAAACTATAGTCGCGATAACCGTTCGGATGACAAGGGGCCGGAACCCGAAGGTCTTGCATCGGGTTACGTCAATGGAACGCCTTATGCCTTTATCGGTTTGGAACGTCAGGGCGGCTTTATGGTCTATGATCTGACCAATCCGGTTAACCCGCAATTCGTGACATATCATTCTGATCGTCGATATTCCGGAAGCCCGGAAGCCGACACCGCGGGTGAACTTGCCCCGGAAGGGATGCTGTTTGTTGATGCCAAAAACAGCCCAACGGGCAATGCAATGTTGATCGTCGCATCCGAAGTATCGGGAAGCACCAAGGTTTATGACCTGAAATAGGTCACCTAACACGTTGGGGAAGAAGATTTTCTTTAGGAAAGCCGGGGTTTTTTATCCCGGCTTTTTCATTTATCCCCGGCATTGGGTAAAATAGTTCAAACCCGGGACAATATGCACTAAACTCCGCGCGACAGTCCGGTCACGGACCTGTCGGATCCAAGGGAGGCGGAGACTGAGTACGCGGCGTGAACCCCATATTCTGGTTGTCGATGACGATCAGGAAATCCAGAAGCTCCTTAAAAAATTCCTGCTGCAGCACGGGTTTCGTATCACCACCGTTTCTGACGGCGGCGAGATGCATCGTGCCTTGCGCGATTGGAATATCGATCTGGTCATCCTTGATATCATGTTGCCCGGCGAGGACGGCTTTGCGCTGTGCCGTGACGTGCGGCGCAATTCCAAGGTGCCGATTGTAATGCTGACGGCGGTTGGCGAGGATACAGACCGTATTCTTGGCCTTGAACTTGGCGCCGATGATTATTTGACCAAGCCGTTTAACCCGCGTGAATTGCTGGCGCGTATTCGCGCCGTATTCCGCCGGTTTGAAACCGGGACGGTCACACAAGTCCATCATGAAGAAGTGACCAGCCAGAAGATCCTGTTTGCCGACTGGACACTGGATATCGGATCACGCGAACTGCGTGATCTTGATAATGTCGCGGTGCATCTGTCGACCGGGGAATTTTCGCTTTTGCTTGCATTGGTCAAGCATAACAAGCGTCCCTTATCCCGTGAACAGCTTGTCGATATCGTGCGGGGTCAAAGTTCAATCCCGTTTGATCGCAGTATCGATATTCAGATCAGCCGTTTGCGCCGCAAGATCGAAAAAGATGTCAAAAATCCCAAGTTAATCAAGACCGTGCGTGGCATTGGTTATCAGTTCTGTGCTGATACAAGGACGGTTTAGATACCGGGATCCGATCCATGACAGATCATAATGGTGCGTTTTTCGAATATATGCGGCGGTTTAAACCCCGGACGCTGGGCGGGCGCATTTTCATGATCATGATGGTCGGCGGATTAATCATCGCCGGTATCAGTTCTATTGCATCAAGTTACATTATCGAACGCAGCGAACGGATCAGCCGGGCCTATACGCTGGGCTTTACCATTCGCGAACTTATCCTGATTGCCGAAAACCCGGATTTGCATGGCAACGTCATCGATATTGCCGCACGCGATGGATTGACGGTGCGTATGCTGCCGCAAGACGATATCGGCACCATCCTTTTATTCTCGCGACCGGCCCAGCATATCGCCATGCCGGCACGTTTGGCCGATACCGGCTGGCCGACATCGGTAAAGGTGCATTTCCGCCGTGGGCGACTTGGCGCAGAGCAGCGTGATCTGATTGAAACGGCGGAAAACCCCAGTTTGTTCTTTGCCGGATTATCGCGTGAAATCGCACGTCAGGGGTTGGAAGCCCGGGTTGAAATCATGTTGCCGTCCGGCATGCGCATGTTGTTATCCCATCCTGTTCTATGGTCGGATTATTCATCGCCATCGATGGTTTTTGTGATGTTTATGGTCGGGGTGATTGCTGTTTTGGCGGTGTTCGCCGCCTTGGCCGATCTTTTGGCTGGTCCATTCAAGAATTTGGCTGAAACCATCATGCGCCAGGGTGACGAAGTTGACGGTCCCCCGGTCGAAGAACGCGGCCCGACCGAGGCCCGTTCCATGGCGGCGGCCTATAACGGGCTTCGTGAACGGATTTCAAGCATGCTGGGCGACCGGACCCGCATGTTGGCCGCGATTTCACATGATTTGCGCACCCCAAGCACGCGCCTGCGGTTACGCGCGGAATTCATCGAGAATGACGAGTTGCGCGAAACCGTGCTGCGTGATCTTGATGAAATGGACGGGTTGTTAAACGATGCGCTGGATTTCCTTGGGGATTGGATTCACAAGGAAGATGAACAGACGGTTGATTTTACATCGGTCCTTGAAGCCATCTGTGATGATTATGCCGATCTTGGCCGACCGGTTAGTTTCGAAGGGCCACAGCCGCTGCGTTTCAGTTCGGTTCATACGGTTTTCGGCGGCGGGGACGAAGCCCATTCCTTTGGCGACAAGCGTAGTATCCGATTGACGTGTCGCCCAGGAACACTCAAACGGGCCTTTACCAATCTGATCGAGAACTCCCTGAAATATGGTTATCGCGCCTTTGTCAGTCTTGATGCGACGGCCGATACGGTTCTGATCTCGGTCCGGGACGAGGGGCCGGGCATTGCCGAGGAATATCAGGAAAGTGTCTTTTTGCCATTTTTCCGGGTTGAGGGATCGCGCGCGCGCAGCACCGGGGGCAGTGGCCTTGGTCTGTCGATTGTGAAAACTGTGATTGATGCGCATGACGGAACCATACGGCTGCGTAATTTGCCGCGGCGTGGTTTGGAAGTTACCATTTCCTTGCCACGGCGGGTTAGCCGCAATTAAAAAACGATCCGGAATTAATTCCGGACCGTTTTATTCTGTTTTAGATCGTCTGATTCCCGACGGAAACAGGCGGGGCAGGGCAAAAAACCGTACCCCAGATAGAAGAACGGCGGGTGGCCCCCAGAACCACCCGCCGATCAGATCAGATCCGCAGTTCCGTTGCCGGATCAAACAGACTGATCTGAGACATATCGGCCGAGAATGTCATCACCTCGCCCGGATGCGGTGCCCGGTCCGGGCGGACACGGGCAACAATTTCCTTACCGCCGATTTCAACAACCGTCATGGTGTCGGCACCGGTTGGTTCGATGACTTCGACCTTGCAATCGAAATTGACATATTGGCTGTCAGGCGCATCTGAACCGGTGCGTTTATGCGTCAGACCTTCGGGGCGGATGCCGAAAACGACGTCCTTGCCGATATAGGCCTGATAGCTTTCCGGTGCATCTTTCAGCGGCAGAACGATTGGATCGTTGTCACGCTTGATCGATACGGCCAGACGGCCATTGTCATTGATCAGGGTCGCATTGATGAAGTTCATTGACGGCGAACCGATGAAGCCGGCAACAAAGATGTTGTTCGGGCGTTCATAGATGTTCTGCGGCGTATCAAACTGCTGCAGGATGCCGTCTTTCATAACCGCAATGCGCGATGCAAGGGTCATGGCTTCGATCTGGTCATGGGTCACGTAAACGATGGTCGAACCCAGACGCTGATGCAGTTTCTTGATCTCGGTGCGCATGTCGACACGCAGCTTGGCATCAAGGTTTGACAGCGGTTCGTCAAACAGGAAGATATCCGGATCACGAACCAGCGCGCGGCCCATGGCAACACGCTGGCGCTGACCACCTGAAAGCTGGGATGGCTTGCGATCCAGCAGGGGTTCGATCTGAAGCAGTTTGGCAACATCGGCAACAGCCTTGTCGCGGTCTTCATTCGAAACACCACGGATTTCCAGGCCAAAGGTGATGTTCTTGCGCACCGTCATATTCGGATAGAGCGCATAGGACTGGAACACCATGGCGATGTTACGGTCTTTGGGGTGGACATCGTTGATCACGCGATCACCGATGCGGATTTCCCCGCCGCTGGAACCTTCCAGGCCTGCAATCAGGTTCAGAAGGGTAGATTTGCCGCAACCCGACGGACCGACCAGAACAAGGAACTCGCCGTCTTCAATAGCAATATTGATTTCTTTGAGAACCTCGACGGGGCCGTAGGCCTTACGAACTTTATCAAGGGTGAGTGATGCCATTTGCTTATCCCTTCACCGAACCGGCGGTCAGGCCGCGGACGAAGTATTTGCCGGCAAGAACATAAACAAGCAGGGTCGGCAGGCCGGTCAGCAGGGCTGTGGCCATATCAACGTTGTACTGTTTTACGCCGGTAGTTGTGTTGACGATATTGTTGAGTGCGACAGTCATCGGTGCGTTGTCGCCAGAAGCGAACGATGCGCCAAACAGGAAGTCGTTCCATATCTGGGTAAACTGCCAGATGACCGACACCACGATGATCGGGGTCGAAATCGGCAGGATGATGCGCCAGAAAATGGTAAAGAAACCGGCTCCGTCGATGGTGGCGGCCTTAACCAGTTCATCCGGGATCGACACATAATAGTTCCGGAAAAACAAAGTGGTAAAGCATAGGCCGTAAACCACATGGACAAGGACCAGACCCGAAGTCGAACTGGCAAGGCCAAGTTTCCCAAGGACCATTGACATCGGCAGCAGCACGACCTGGAACGGAATGAAGCAACCAAACAGCAGCAGGGCGAATACGATATTGGCACCCTTGAAACGCCATTTGGTCAAAGCATAACCATTGATCGCGCCAAGGAAGGTCGAAATCAGGACCGCCGGAACCGCCATTTTGACAGAATTCCAGAAATAGATCTTGATCCCCGAACATTCCACGCCAACACAGGCTTCATTCCAGGCATAGGTCCATGCATCGAATGTAATGACGCGCGGCAGGGAAATCAGCGAGCCTTCCCGGATTTCGCTAAGCGATTTCAAAGAGGTCGAAATCATAACGAAAAGTGGGAAAAGATAGTAAATCGCGAACAGGGTCAGAACGAGATAGAGCAACCCGCGCAGAATGGTGTTTTTCCAACCTGTGTCGTGGCTGTAATGCTGAATATCAGCCATTTTTCTTGCCTCCGCGCAGTTCGGAATACAGATACGGCACAATGATAGCCATCACGGTCGCCAGCATCATCATGGCACTTGCGGCCCCAATACCCAGCTGATTGCGCTGGAAGGCCATCGTGTACATGAAGGTTGCCGGAAGATCGGATGAATACCCCGGGCCACCGCCGGTCAGCGCAATAACAAGGTCGAAACTTTTAACGGCCAGATGGGCCAGAACGACGATTGCACTTAGGAAAACCGGGCGGATTGACGGGATGATAATGCCGAAATAGATGCGGGGCAGGCTGGCGCCATCCATATAGGCTGCGCGAATGATGTCTTGATCGACGCCGCGCAATGCCGCAAGGAACATTGCCATGATAAAGCCCGATGCCTGCCAGACGGCAGCGATCACCACGGTATAGATCGCCATGTCTGAATTGACCAGCCAGTCGAATTTAAAGCTGGCCCAGCCAAGATCGTGCATCATGCTTTCCAGGCCAAGGCCCGGATTAAGAAGCCATTTCCAGACAGTCCCGGTCACAATGAAGGACAGGGCCATCGGATACAGGAAAATAGTACGAAGTGCGCCTTCGGCGCGAATACGCTGATCCAAAAGAACCGCCAGAAGGCAGCCGATGATCAGGCAGGTAACGATGAACAATCCGCCGAAGATCAGAAGGTTCTCGATGGCAACATGCCAGCGTTCCATTTGCCACAGTCGTTCATATTGACGCAGACCGGCCCAATCCCAGACCGGAAGCATGCGTGATTTTGAAAACGACATATAGCCCGTCCACAGAATGAACCCGTAGACGAAAAACAGGGACGCAGCAAAGGACGGTGCAACAACGATCTTGGACAGATGACGTTGGATGCTGGCCGTCAGGTTGCTTACGGTGCTTGAAGAAGCCCCCATACCCTTTGCCTCAAAATTTAAAGTAGCTGGAATCCGGCCCCGGAAACTTCCGGGGCCGGTGCGTAAGTCAGTCTATGTGACTGTACAGATCAGAGAAGATCAGTCTTTGGCCAATTCAATGGCTTCGACCAGACGTTCGACAGCTTCGTCGGACGACATGTCGGAGTTGAAATGTGCCGTGACAACGTCAACGATGGCCCCGGAAAGGTGGCCACGCAACGCCATGCCATGTGCCATGGACGGAAGGAACCCACCCACATCCTGGGCTGCTTTAAGGTCAGCTTCGGATTTAACAGCGCATTCGTCAAACTTGTCCATCGGGACGCCCAGACGTGCCGGGATCGACCCTTTAAGCAGGTTGAAGGTTTCCTGGAATTTCTCACCAACGATCAGCTCGGCCAGAAGTTTCTGACCTTCGATCTTGTCATCACCGGAAACTTTGAACATTGCAAAGCTGTCGGTGTTGAACAGGTAACCATGCTCGGACGGGGTCGGGGCGCAAAGGAAGTCTTTGCCCGGAACTTTGCCAGCAGCAAGGAATTCGCCCTTGGCCCAGTCACCCATGATCTGCATGGCGGCGTCGCCATTCATGATCATTGCGGTTGCAAGGTTCCAGTCACGACCCGAGAAGTCAGGATCGACATAACCACGAATTTTGCGCATCTGGTCAAAGACGGCTTTCATGGTGTCGGACTTCAATGCGTCTTCGTCCAGATCAACCAGTGCTTTCTGGAAGAATTCCGGGCCACCAACGCCAAGGACAACGGTTTCGAAGATGGTTGCGTCCTGCCAGGGCTGACCACCATGGGCAACCGGGGTAATACCGGCAGCTTTAAGTTTGTCAGCAAGGGTGTTGAATTCGTCCCAAGTGGTCGGGACAGCCGTTGCGCCGACTTTCGCCAGCAGTTCCGGGTTTGCCCAGATCCAGTCGACACGGTGAATGTTGACCGGAACAGCGACATAATCGCCTTCATATTTCATGACGGCCTGAATTGCCGGCGGAAGGACTTTGTCCCAACCTTCTTTTTCAGCAACGTCATTAAGATCGGCAAGTGCACCCTGTTCGGCCCAATCCTGGATCGCCGGGCCTTTAAGCTGAACTGCGGCCGGGGCATCGCCCGACAGAACACGCGAACGCAGCACGGTCATGGCAGCGTCACCGCCGCCACCGGCAACCGGGCTATCAACCCATTTGCCGCCATGTGCTTCGAAATCTTCTTTAAGGGCTGCAACAGCTTTGGCTTCACCGCCCGATGTCCACCAATGCAGGACTTCGGCAGTCGGTTCGGCATGTGCAAAGCTTGCAGTCGCAAGAGCTGAGATCGCCACACTTGTGGCGAGGATGGTTTTGCGCAGATTCATTTAGGTTTCCTCCCTGGCTTTAAACCAATTGCAGCGACAACATGCTGCGTGAGAGGACCCTTTGCACTTACAAAACTGTAACAAGGCGTTTCCAGATCGCGAACTGAAACAAACGGTTACAAAAATAGCATCCTATTTGTAATTATATTGCAGGGCAGCAAAAATAATTAGCGCGTTTATGTGCAAGACAGATGGAACAACTGTGCATAATTCGTCAAATTGTTGTCCTATTTGCAACCATCGGGCAAAGATGGTGCGGAGCGTAATGGCAGTAAGGTAAGGTATCGAGCAGCCGTCATATCTTAAAATTGGCCCGTTTCAGTATTTTTTAAAGGATATGAAACGGGCCAAAATGATGATTTTAGTCGCGCGCAAGTTCAATGTTTTCAAGCAGCTTGCTGACGGCGTCGTCCGACGACATATCGGAATTGAAATGCGATGTGACGGTATCGACAATTGCCCCGGTTAATGCCCCGGGCAAAGCCATATCCCCCCCTACCGACGGCAGGAAGCCGTCAGACCCTTGGGATGCTTGCATGTCTTTTTCCGATTGCAGGGCGCATTCGTCGAATTTGTCCATCGGGACGCCCAGACGTGCCGGGATCGACCCTTTAAGCAGGTTGAAGGTTTCCTGGAATTTTTCGCCCACGATCAGTTCGGCCAGAAGTTTCTGACCGGCGACTTTGTCGTTTCCTGAAACTTCAAACATGGCAAAGCTGTCTGTGTTGAACAGATATCCGTCCTTTGACGGGGTGGACACACAAAGAAAGTCTTTGCCCGGAACTTTACCCGCCGCAAGGAATTCGCCTTTGGCCCAGTCCCCCATGATCTGCATCGCAGCTTTGCCATTCATGACCATTGCCGTTGTCAGATTCCAGTCACGGCCGGAAAAATCGGCGTCGACGAAGCCGCGCAGAATACGCATTTCATCGAACACTTTTTTCATCGTGTCAGATTTCAGGGCTTCTTCATCCAGATCGATCAGTGCCTTTTGATAGAATTCAGTGCCGCCAATCCCCAGAACCACGTTTTCAAAAAGAATGACTTCCTGCCATGGTTGACCACCAAGTGCCAGTGGGATGACACCCTTGGCCTGAAGCTTTTCGGCGAGTGTGTTGAATTCATCCCAGGATTTTGGCACGTCGCCAGCGCCGACACTGGCAAGCAGTTCCGGGTTGGCCCAGATCATATCCGTCCGGTGGATATTCACCGGAACGGCAACATAATGACCATCATATTGCATCAGGGTTTGTAATCGTTTGGGCAGGATATCGTTCCAATGTTCCTTTGTTGCGACATCGTCAAGGTTCGCCAATGCACCCTGTTCGGCCCATTCGAGGATTGCCGGGCTTTTAAGCTGTACTGCCGTCGGGGCATCCCCCGAAAGAACCCGTGAACGCAGGACCGTCATCGCGGCTGATCCGCCGCCACCTGCGACGGGGCTGTCGATCCATTTGCCGCCGTGACCTTCGAAATCTTTCTTAAGCGCGGATGCGGCCTTGGCTTCGCCGCCGGATGTCCAATAATGCAAAACTTCGACTGTTGGCTCGGCCCGGGCATTGGGCATGGTCAATGCAAAGACAGGCAGGCAGATCGCGGCCAGCATGGTCCCGCGGCTGAGAATATTGTGTGTGAGTTTCATTTCTTCCTCCCGGAGTTTTTAATTTTTACCGCAACACCTTGCGACCTGACCGTGAAGATTGCATCGGGCTTACTGTAACGAATTGTGTCTATTTGGCGTATTGAAACAAATTGTTACCATAAATGTTAGCGCTAACATCATCGGACGAAGAATTGTTTCTTTGGCAAATCGCCGCAGACCTGATGATGCAGGGGGTAATCGATTTTCGTCACATATTGACAACGCGGCACCTGGCATTGTTAATTATCGGCATGAAAACCGTTATTTGCCTGTTTGCTGATTTCTATTACGGCCCTGCCACATAAGGCGGGGACGTTTTCTATGTTCAACCGCTGCGTCGTCGGCGGTTGAAATATAAAACAGGCACCGGCATCGCAGCTCTGCGGAGACAGACGATGCCTTCTTTATTTCCATTTTCTTCATGCCCGTCGGTCGGGATTTTCGGGTTCGGTGCTTTTGGGCAGTTGATCGCCCGTCATCTTGCCCCATATTTTTCACTGCTTGTCCATGATCGCAATGCAGATGTTTCGGCATCCGCCGGTCAAGGTAATGTCCGGTGTGCTGATCTTGTGGCAACCGCGGCCTGTGATATTGTTATTCTGGCGGTGCCGGTTTCACAAATGGCGTCGGTTATCAGTGATATCTCATCGCATTTGCGGCCCGGTGCCATCGTGCTTGACGTTGGGTCAGTCAAAATTGAACCGGCGCGCCTTATGCGGGCGGGGCTTCCGGATCATGTCGATATCATCGGAACCCATCCGCTATTTGGACCACAAAGTGCACGAGCGGGGATTGCCGGGCTGAAAATCGCCATTTGTCCTGTTCGGGGGCAGCGGTTTTGCCGGGTCGCGGCCTTCCTGCGCCGGACTCTTGGCCTGAATGTGTTTGTGGTTACCCCCGAAGAACATGACCGCGAAGCAGCCATTGTTCAGGGGGTTACACATTTGATCGCCAAGGTTCTTGTGCGGATGGATCCGCTGCCAACCCGCATGACGACGGCCAGTTTCGATCTGTTGGTGGGGGCGACTGAAATGGTGCGCCATGATGCACCGGGTGTCTTTTGGGCCATCGAGAACGCCAATCCACATGCTGGTGCTGTTCGGGAACAATTTTTTGCCTTGGCGATGGAAGTTCGCGATCAGCTTCGTGCGGATCAAAGCGAACTTATGCCTTTGGCTGCGGTCTGATGGCACATATGTGGCGTATGGGGCAGGGGTATGTTGCGCTGCCGTATATGCAGAAAAACGCCGAAATATATGATTCTGTTTTATTTTTAGTCTGTTTATGGCCATAGGTGATGGAATTGAACCCATTCAACTGTGACGTAATGGAATAGATGATATGCAATCTTTGGCATTGAGAGTTTTCCGGAGTGCGATCATATTGCATTGCAGAAAGTGAAGTAATGAACGCGCCAACCAAAGCGGAGACCCCGCAGGCAAGCGTTCTGTTTTTTTAAAACCCAAGGAGGTTCAACATGTTCCTGTCCAGTATTCTCGTTGCTGTTCGCCGTTGGGCCTATGCACGCTCTGTCGCGAATGAACTCTACAATCTTGACAAGCGTGACCTGGATGATGTCGGAATTTCGCATTGGCAGATCAAAGATGTTGCTCGTAAAGCAGCGCGCGACGCGATCGCCTAAGCCAGACTAAATTTCGACAGCGCCAGTTTATAGGCAGCTGTGTAAGCAGAAGCCGGACATTTTGTCCGGCTTTTTGTTTTTTGGCCTAATGTTGAGTTTTTCATTTGAATATTGTGTGATGCAGAAATTGAGGCATTACAGAACCCCGCCGTATGATGAATGGCGTTCGGGGCCTGCAGATGATCGACAAGAACCAGATTGATGGTCCGCTATATCATTTTGTTCGGGTATGAGCGCGATTCGCAACCACAGCTATTTCAAGTGTTTGGAAATATCTCCTAAATAATTGCAACGATAAGCATTCGCATAGATTTGTCTGCGAATGATTTTTACTTGATACGTAACTTTAGGAAGTTTGCGAAAAAACGCGTAATTTATTGATAATGGTAATCAAAATCTCATTTTTTACTTGAAAAGAGGTTGGGCCGATCCCACTATTTGATCAGACCAATCATCAGGAGTACCCCCATGAAAGGTGATCCCAAGATCATCGGATACCTTAATCGCATTCTGACCAATCAGTTGACCGCGATTAACCAGTACTTCCTGCACGCCCGCATGCTTCGTGACTGGGGTGTCGAAGAAATGGGCGAGTACGAGTACAAGCTTTCAATCAAGGAAATGAAACGCGCCGATGAGAGCATCGAGCGCATTCTGTTCCTTGAGGGGCTGCCTAACCTTCAGAACCTTAACAAGCTTATGATCGGCGAGAATGTCGAGGAAATCGTTTCCTGTGACATGAAGTTCGAGTTGGCAAGCCTTCCGGTATTGCGCGAGGCGATTACCGCCTGCGAACAGGCCGAGGATTTTGTCACCCGTGATCTTTTGGTTAAATTCCTCGAAGATCAGGAAGAACACGTCGATTGGCTTGAGACCGAGCAGTGGCAACTCGAAAATGTCGGGATGCAGAATTACATTCAAAGCCGTTCTGGCGACGGCGACTAACAATTTGGGAGCTTATGCGCCATGAAGGGTAGCAAGAAAGTTATCGACGCACTGAACAAGCAGCTTACGGCTGAATTGTCGGCGGCCGATCAGTACAACACCCATGCCGAGATGTATCTCGATTGGGGACTGCATGCGCTTTACACCCGCATGCATCATGAAAAGGACGAAGAACTCGAACATGCTAAACGTTTGATCGAGCGTATTCTGTTCCTTGAAGGTGTGCCCGATACCGCATCGCGCAGTCCGATCAATATCGGTAAAACCGTGCCCGAGATGATGAAAAATGATCTTGTACACGAATATCATGTGATCGATCTTTTGAAAAAGGCGATCAAGATCGCCGAGAAGGAAGACGATTTTCAGACCCGGAACATGTTGACGGTTCTGCTTGATGACAGCGAAGAAGATCATGCTTACTGGCTGGAACAGCAGATCCGTTTGATCGATATGATGGGCCTGCCGAACTATATTCAGTTCCGCGCTGTGGGCGAACCCAATCCGCACGGTTAAGACTGTAAACGTATAAGGCTGCAAGACCTCAATCAAAGCCCCGACATTGTTCGGGGCTTTTTTGTGTCTGATCAACACATAGAATAATTTGGTCGGTTTGAATTGCAGGGGTAAAAATTTGCCTTGACCTTCCAGTTGCTGGAACCTCTATGGTCGTCCATATAAGAGTTATCGATCCTCAAATGGTGATTAATATGGACAGGCAATCAGACCTCAATGCGCATGATGCCGGCAATGGTGCGCCTAATGTGCCACCCGCAGAAGATAGCGCGGCGCAACATGATATAACGCTTCAGGTTGGCGGGATGAGTTGTGCATCTTGTGTCGGTCGCGTTGAAAAGGCACTTGCCAAGCTGCCGGGCGTGAATGCGGATGTTAATCTTGCCCTGAACTCGGTCCATATCCGATACGATTCTGCGCGCCATTCGGTTGGGGATCTTGCCGGTGCAATCCGCAATGCCGGATATGTCGTCGAAGATGAAAGCATGTCTTTCGATATTGACGGCATGACCTGTGCAAATTGTGCGCTGCGTGTCGAAAAGGTATTGGGCAAGCTGCCCGGCGTGACCGAGGTCAGTGTGAATTTTGCCATGGAACGTGCCGATCTGCACACTGTTGCAGGGCAGGTTGACGATGCGCAAGTCATCGCAGCCGTTGAAAAGGCCGGATATCATGCTGTATCACGTAACAAATCGGACGCGTCCGTCGATGCAGGGGGCGCCGACGCCAAGAATACCGGTATCGACAAATCCCTTTTATGGCTGGGTGCTGCAATCATCCTGACCGCACCACTTGTGGCGCAGATGATCTGGATGTATCTGGGCGTTGATCTGCATCTTGCCCCCTGGGTTGAATTGGCATTGGCGACGCCGGTCCAGTTTATCATTGGCTGGCGGTTCTATCGCGGGGCGTGGATGGCGCTGCGCAATGCCAGTGCGAATATGGATGTGCTGGTCGCGCTTGGTACGTCGGCGGCCTATTTCCTGAGCCTTTATAACATGCTTGCCGCAGGTGAAAGTGGGCAGACGCATCTGTATTTCGAGGCATCTGCTGCCATCGTTACCTTGATTTTGGCGGGCAAGATCATGGAAGAACGTGCCAAGCGCGGGGCATCGGCGGCCATTCGTGAATTGATGGCGTTGCGACCACGCCGCGCGCGCAAACTTGATGCGGCCAATGGCGAGGTCGAAGTTGACATCGCCGAGCTTTCGATTGGCGATATCGTTCGGGTTTTGCCGGGTGAACGTATTCCGGTTGATGGCAAGGTATCGGCGGGCGAAAGTGAATTGGATGAAAGCCTGATTACCGGCGAAACGCGGCCCGTCGCACGTGTATCGGGCGATCATGTGGTTGGCGGTGCGGTGAATGGTACCGGGCGTCTGGATATCGAAGTGACGGCGATTGGCGAAGACACCACGCTGTCGCGTATCATTCGACTGGTCGAACAGGCCCAGACGGGTAAGGCACCGGTCCAAAAACTGGTCGACAAGGTATCGGGCATCTTTGTTCCGGCGGTCATTGTGATTGCATTGATCACTCTTGGCGGGTGGATGGTATTCGGTGCGACACTTGAAACGTCGATTGTTGCAGCGGTTTCGGTTTTGGTGATTGCCTGCCCCTGTGCCTTGGGATTGGCGACGCCGACGGCATTGGTTGCCGGGACGGGGGCCGCAGCCAAAAGTGGTATTTTAATCCGCAATTTTGATGCACTTGAACAGGCGCATAATGTCGATACCGTGGTGTTTGATAAAACCGGAACCCTGACCGAGGGCAGACCGACGGTTCGTGATATCAAACCGGCCAAGGATGTAGATCGATCCGATCTGTTGCGCATGGCAGCCGCCGTGCAGGCCGCAAGCGAGCATCCGTTGGCCCGTGCGGTTGTCGATGCGGCGCGTGATCAGGGTGTCAAAATCCCCGATATTACTGATTTCAGCAGCAAGACCGGTGCCGGGGTTACGGCAACGGTTGAGGGTCGTCAGGTCGTGATTGGCAGCGAAGCCATGTTGGTTGACCTTGGTATTGCATTGCCGGAGGATGATTTTATCAATCAGGTTTCCGAATATGAAAGCCGGGGGCAGACCGTCATTCTGGTGGCGATGGACGGCAAGTTTTCAGGCTTCATTACGTTGGAGGATCGGATACGGGCATCGGCAAAACAGGCGATTGCCGATCTGAAGGCGCGTGGCATCAATAGCATCATGTTATCGGGCGATGGCGAAGACGTTGCTGCTTATGTTGCGGCCGAGCTTGGGCTTGAAGAGGGACGGGGGCGTATTCGCCCGCAAGATAAGGCACGTGAAGTCGAAAAACTGCGTAAAGCCGGGCGTCATGTGGCGATGGTCGGGGATGGTATTAATGATGCGCCCGCACTGGCCGCGGCTGATGTCGGCATTGCCATGGGCGGTGGAACAGATGTTGCGATGGAAACCGCCGGAATTACCCTGATGCGGTCTGATCCGGCATTGGTGGCGGGCGCGATTGACGTGTCGATCGCCACCCGGCGTAAAATTGCGCAAAATCTGTTCTGGGCCTTTGGCTATAACGTTATCGGTGTGCCACTGGCAGCATTTGGCATTCTAAGCCCGGCAATTGCCGGGGCGGCGATGGCGCTAAGTTCGGTTTCTGTTGTGAGCAACTCGTTGATGCTGCGAGGGTGGAAATCACGGGGGGATAAATCATGAATATTTCCGACGCATCACGCGATAGCGGCCTTCCGGCAAAAACCATCCGCTATTATGAGGATATCGGGCTGGTGAAGCCCGGGCGTCTTGGCAATGGGTATCGTGATTATAACGATGACGACCTGCACAAGTTGCGCTTTTTACAACGGTCGCGAGGGCTTGGATTCTCGGTCGAGGATTGCCGTGGTTTGCTATCGCTTTATGAAGACCGTAACCGGGCTTCGGCCGATGTAAAGGAAATCGCCAAATCACATCTGGCCGAGATCGAACGTAAGATCTCGGAATTGCAAAGCCTGCAAAAGACCCTGTCGCATCTGGTTGACGCCTGTCATGGCGATCACCGTCCGCATTGTCCCATTATCAACGATCTGGCGAGATAGCCATTAATCCCGAAAAGGAAGAAGTTCGGTGAAAAAGAAATTGATTTTTGCCATTGGCGGAGCTGTGTCTGCAATCATCGTGGGAGCTGCCATTTTCTATGGCACAGGCAAGAATGATGATGTTGCGCAAATTCGCCTGCAATCCGACGATCTGCAACTGGTTGCAATGGGCAAGAAGGTTTATGACGCCAATTGTGCGTCCTGCCATGGCCGCGACTTCAAGGGCGAAGCCAATTGGCGTAAACGCGGCAAAGACGGCTTGATGCCGGCACCTCCTCATGATGAAACGGGTCATACATGGCATCATCCCGATGGGCTTTTGTTTGCCCTGACCAAATACGGTCCGGCAAAGGTGATTGGGGATGGCTATCAGTCGTCAATGCCGGGGTTTGAAGGTGTCCTGACGGATGATGAAATCATCGGCGCGCTTTCCTATATCAAAAGTCGCTGGCCCGGGGAAATCCGCATGCGCCATGATCAAATGAACCAATCGGCCATGCAATAAGCCGTCAATCAGGCAAGAGGCCCGGCTCTTTATTCGTCGGGCCTTTGTTCTTTCAGTGTTCTTCGCGCTACAGGGGCTAGATACGGGGTAGGGCAATGCGAACAGTTGTCCCCTTGCCGAGGTCGCTTTCGATGCTTAGTCGCCCGCCATGTAGCTCGATTAGAAGCTTTGCCAGTGGCAGACCAAGACCGGTACCGGCACTTTCCTTGACCCCGGTGGGGTGAAGCTGTGAGAATCGGGCAAGGGCACGCGGAATGTCATTGGGACTCATACCCACGCCATTATCCTGAACGGCAAAGCTGATTTCATCATCATGTGCTTTTAGCGAGATCGAAATTTTACCGTGGTCGGGGGTAAATTTTGCAGCATTGCTGAGGATGTTGATCAGGATTTGTTTAAGTTTTAGCCGATCACATTGCATTACTAATGGTTTGCTCGGAAGATCAAGGGTGAGCTTGTGATGGCGTTTTTTGATGTCATCGCGGACAAGCTTTGCGGCTTCCTGTGTGACGGAAACAACGTCTTCTTCGGACAGTTGCAATGCCATGGAACCGTTGGAAAGTTTGGAAACATCCAGAACATTGTTGACCAGTTCCAACAAATGAGTCCCGGCTTCGTGAACATCGCGCCCGCAATCGCGATATCCGTCGGGTAAATCACCCAACACGCCATGTGCAATCAGTTCGGAATTGCCAATGATTGCGTTAAGCGGAGTGCGCAATTCATGGCCCATATTAGCAATGAAGTCTGATTTTGATGCGTTCGAATCGGATCGTTCGCGGTTTTGTTCCATCAATGTCCGCTCGGCCTGTTGTTGCCGATCATTTTCAAGCAAGGTCATCAGAACAGCGGTTCGTGTTTCGGTACCGCCGAAATATTCAAGCGGTGCGATGGACAGGTCACAAACATGGCTGTCATCGTTGGCATTGACCAGAACGATATCCCCGCGCCATGTCCGGCCAGATGCAAAGACGTCATCAATGTCATTGAGAAGGCCTGCGGACAAAAAACCGGCCTTGCGCCCGATCATTTTGTCACGCGCAACCCCGATCAGTTGGGCCATGGCTTCGTTGCATTGCAAAACCTTGCCGCCCCTGTCGCAAATAACCGCAGCATAGGGCAGGGCATCAAGCACAACCTGATCTGCCAATGGTGCGGTTTCGGTGCCAACCGGGTTGTCGTTGATTAAATTTGCCCCTGGTCCCATGGTCATCCAGTCAAACGTTTAAAAACGGTCGATGCCCAGCCCGAGAAGCGAAATATCAGGCGTACGGCCGTCGATTAAATCAGCAACGGCCTTGCCGGACCCACAACTCATGGTCCAGCCCAATGTCCCGTGCCCCGTGTTTAAATACAGATTATCATATTTGGTATCACTAATGACAGGGGCAGAATCAGGTGTTACCGGCCGAAGTCCCGACCAATGTTCGATTGTTGACCGGTCACCGGAATTTGGAAACAGTTCGAATGCCTTATCCATGATCATTCGTTGGCGCCGTTCCGACATTCGAAGGTCATAACCGTCCAGTTCGGCCGTTCCCGCTACCCGCAACCGGTTCCCAAGGCGTGAATAGACCATTTTGACACTGTCATCGATCAGGGCAACTTGCGGTGCACCGTTATATCCGGTGGTGTCGATGCTGATCGAATATCCCTTGCAGGGGTAAACCGGTAAATGAATGCCAAGCGGTTTTAACAAAAGCGGGCTGTAACTACCCAGACACATCAAATAGCAATCGCCCGTGACATCGCCTTGATCGGTGCCGATGGCGGTAATCCGGCCTTGATCACGTTTTATGGCTGTGATGGTGGTGTCGAGCTTGAAGGTCGCACCCTGTTCGACGCAGTGTTTTGCCAAGGATTCGGTAAATTTTCGGGCGTCGCCGCTTTCATCATCGGGGGTAAAGCTGCCGCCGATGATTTTGGCATTGCTGTCACGAAGGGCCGGTTCGATTTCAAGGCATTCTTGCGCGCTGACCATATGGCGGCGAAGCCCGAATTCCTGCATTTGACGGGTTGTTTTCTCGACAGATGCCAGTTCGTCCTCGGTCCGGCAAACATGCAGAATGCCGTGTTCAAGGTGATCATATTCAAGACCAAGTGTCTGGCGCAGATTTTTCAGGCAATCACGGCTGTAAGTTGCAACCCGAAGGGATTTTTCAAGGTTTTCACGTGCGCGTGCTTCGGTGCAATTGCGTAAAAACCGCAAGCCCCATGAAAAAAGCTGCGGATCCCAGCGCATCCGAAATAAAAGTGGTGCCTCTTCGCGGCCCAGCCATTTCAGGATTTGCCCCGGTGTATGTTCATTAGCCCAAGGGGTTGCATGGCACGCGGAAATCTGGCCGCCATTGGCAAAGCTTGTTTCCTGCGCGCTTGCGTGCTGTCGGTCAATAACTGTTACCTGATGACCGTTTTGCAAAAGATACCAGGCCGCTGTCGTCCCGATGACGCCAGCGCCCATCACGACAACATGCATGCCGGAAAAGCCTCGTACGGATAGTTGACTGCGCGTTAGGGGCCGAACACATTTAATTAATGGGTCCTGTTCCTAATCTCTGACTCGCGATTGGGTTTGCAATATACTGATCGTGAAAACAAATAGCTACCGGTGTCTGTTTGATTTCCGGGCAAATTCGGCCATGTGCCAAAACAGCGTTTCTGACAGGTTAATATGCTTGAAATCCTGACCACCGAACAGATGTATGACGCCGACCGCAAAACCATCGAAGCCGGAACCCTCGGTGATGTTTTGATGGAAAATGCCGGGACGGCCGTGGTCGATGAGATCACATCACGTTGGTCGCCGCGATCCGCTACGGTTTTATGTGGTCCGGGGAATAACGGCGGGGACGGCTTTGTCATTGCGCGTCTGTTGCGCAATGCTGGATGGTCGGTTCGCCTTGGCTTGTTATGCGATGTCGATAAACTGACGGGGGATGCGGCACTTAATGCCAAACGCTGGGACGGGGCCGTTGAACGCCTTTCGCCAGCGTTGTTGGTCGGAGCCGAATTAATTGTTGATTGCCTGTTTGGGGCAGGACTGGCCCGGGCGATAGACGGTGAAATTGCCGATCTGGTGCACACCGTTAACGCAGGCAATGTGCCGTTGATTGCCGTTGATGTTCCAACCGGGGTCGATGGCAATACTGGCGAGATCCGTGGTGTTGCGATCAAGGCAAATCTGACGGTTACATTCTGTCGGGCAAAACCCGGGCATTATTTATTGCCGGGGCGTGTTTTGTGCGGTGAATTGGTTATTCGTGATATCGGAATTGCCGATCAAACTGTTCGCGATATCCGTCCGACATTAATGCGCAATGACCCGGCATGTTGGCGCGCAGGCATTCATTGGCCCGATTTGGACGGCCATAAATATCATCGCGGGCATTTGCTGGCGGTTGGCGGGGCGACCATGACCGGCGCGACGCGGCTTGTGGCGCGTGCCGCACGTCGGGTAGGGGCGGGACTTTTGACAGTCGTCGCCGAACCGGCAGCTCTGCCTGTTTATGCATCCGATAGTCCCGGCATCATGACCGCCCCAATCGCAAATCTTGACGAGCTTTTGAAAGATTGTCGCCACAATGCCGTGGTCATTGGGCCGGGGTTCGGAATTGGTGATGAAACGCGGAGCCGGATTATCCAGCTTTTGCATTATTGTCGCTGTACTGTGCTTGATGCTGATGCGCTAACCAGTTTTTCGGAACAACCAAGCACATTATTTTTTGCAATTCAGGGGCCGACAGTCCTGACCCCGCACGAGGGGGAATTTGCCCGCCTGTTCCCCGATATCGAAGGCGACAAGCTAACGCGTGCCCGCGCCGCGGCAAAGCGAAGTGGCGCAACTGTCCTGATTAAAGGTGCAGATACTGTAATTGCCGCACCTGACGGACGTGCCGCAATCAGCGTGATCAATGCACCCTGGTTGGCAACAGCGGGGTCGGGGGATGTTCTGTCGGGGATTATCGGCGGGTTAATGGCGCAGGGCATGGATATGTTTGATGCTGCTTGTATGGCTGTTTGGTTGCATGCGCACGCTGGCGCCGATATTGGACCGGGATTGATTGCCGAAGATATCCCAAAGCATTTGCCCGTTCTGTTGGGGGAGCTTTGGCGATCCTTGCCCAAATAATTTAACAGATCGAACGCAAATGGATTGCGTTCCCGTCATTCGGGGCAAGTCATTCAAGTGACCATAATTATTGCCCTTCGAATCCTCGTGATTTGGACGGGTTCTTTTGTCATAAAATCTTGAAAGATAAATATCTTCCGGCGACTTTGGTCTGTGCATCTGTATAAATCAGGTCGGCCAGGACGGTTGTTTGGGCCTTGATGCGACATTTTTTCGCCCCTGCAGGCAATATTGTAAAATAAAGAAATTCAGCCGGTTTGGATATAAATGTCAGACGGAATGCATTTGGCTAAAAGGCGATGCTTGCATGAGGCAAGCGAAGTTTGTATTAAGGCGCACCCACACCGGTACTGTCGGTGTGTTTTGGTATGCTTA